>JAEIGA010000816.1_pt1 | contig 46196 bp, 39 predicted proteins | sample 9270691 | NCBI WGS metagenome assembly JAEIGA01 (sample SAMN17057246, study PRJNA624740) | gut metagenome | biome: biome; isolation source: fecal sample | host: Bos grunniens | place: China: Xizang | collected 2019
AAATAACTCCGCATAAATCTTATATAAAAAACCGCGCGAAAGCTTTTTCGTGCGGTTTTTTATATCAAACATCCTTAACGTACACCAATATATCCTCTACCCTGCAATCCAAATAGGTACACAAATCGTTCAAGGTCACAGTTGTTATAGGCTTATTATGCTTCAATCTATCAAGCAGACTTCTGCTGATATTAAAATCGTTAATAAGCTTATAGGTGGTTATGCCTTTTTTCTTCAGGGTGTTATACAGCGGTTCATAGGAAATCATATTTAGCCCTCCCTTTTCTATCTTCGACAATTTATATTATATTTATTATCTTTTTCTTGACAATTGTCGATATATAGAGTATAATAGAAGTGCCCTGAGAAAAATCAGAAGGAGAAGCATCTCATGAAGAAAAAAGAAGTATCCGAATTAATGAAAAAATTTTATCTCTTTGGCTGCGGAGGCTTTGCAGTCGGTGCAGTACTTGCTGTAATTATGATATTTATAAACTCTATGTTAATGCCCATATTTTTAATGTTCGGCATGGCACCTGTGCTTGTTACATTTTTTACATTTTATACCAAGGCTAAAAAAATGGAAGCAAATGCTTGTATAAAATGCCCTTCGCCAAAGCAAACCGTTATAAGTGAGGATATACGCCTCCCCGATGAAACTATCGATGGTGTGCTTTGCGAGGTTCATCAGGTAACGCACACCTGTCAGGATTGCGGTACTGAATACATCTGTACCGAATATAAGCGACTTAAGAAATCCAACAACTAAAACATATCTCAGGGCAAAAATAATAATCCACCCGCATATGCGGGTGGTATTCCATTTTGGGCATGGCCCTAATAAATTGTTACTTGCCACCCGTAAACGGGTTTACGTTAAATTCTATTATACATTGTAGGGACAGGCGTCCCCGACTGTCCGCTTTAGCATAAATTCAATTTTTGCTCACACGGAAGCACCAAGGCACTCCCCTACCTATCTTAAAATGATGTTCAGCCACTTTCCGTGAGTTTCGGCTTTACTTATCGTTTTTTCGGACAGTCGAGGACGCCTGTCCCTACAAACACTTTTCTTTGTTTTATTCTTAACCCTTTATTCTTTTTATTCTCATCGGTTAACATGTTTTGAACCCCGCCATCGCGTGGTTTTCGTTATACAAAAACCCGCATCGGAAATTTTCCGATGCGGGTTTGTTTAATCTATCAATATCTCATTGTCACATTTTCCGTTTTTGACTATATCCACGATGTTTTTGACCGTGGTCTCGGCAATATTCTCAAGCGCCTCCTCGGTAAGGAAAGCCTGATGGGAGCTTACTATGACGTTTGGCATAGATATGAGCCTTGCCAAGGTGTCATCCTCAAGTATATGCCCCGAAAAGTCCTCGAAGAAGAACTCGCTCTCCTCCTCGTAAACGTCAAGGCAGGCGGCTCCCACCTTTCTCGATTTTATCCCCGTCAAAAGCGCCTCGGCATCCACCAGCGCGCCTCGCGAGGTGTTAAGAATGACCACCCCTCGCTTGCATTTTTCAAGGGATGCTCCGTCGATTATGTGGTAAGTCTCCTCGGTAAGCGGGCAGTGGAGAGATATGATATCACTCTTTCTGAAAAGCTCGTCAAGCTCCACGTATCTTACAGTGTCGCCGTTGTCCAGCCCCTCTGCTCTGTACTTATCGTAAGCCAGAACCCTCATGCCAAAGCCGCGGCAGATATCTATAAACACTCTGCCTATACGTCCCGTACCTATAACTCCCACGGTTTTTCCGTGAAGGTCAAAGCCTGTCATTCCCGAAAGGCTGAAATTGAAATCTCGGGTACGGATATAAGCCTTGTGGATACGGCGAATTGAGGTGAGAAGCATCGCCATGGTATGCTCCGCCACGGCGTATGGCGAATACGCGGGAACTCTCAAAAGCCGCACCCTGCCCTTAGCATGCTTTAAGTCAACGTTATTAAAGCCCGCGCACCTGAGAGCAACTATGCTTATGCCCATCTCATTCAATCGGTCTATCACGGCGGCGTTCACAGTGTCATTGACAAATACGCACACCCCGTCAAAGCCGCCCGCCAGGTCAACGGTATCCTCGTTGAGCTTAGTCTCAAAATATTTGAATTCCACCCCGCTCACGCCACCGAATTTTTCAAAGGATGGCTTGTCGTAGGGCTTTGTATCAAAAAAAGCTATCTTCATTCTTCCTCCAATAATATATTTCCTTAATGATAATCTTTCCAATTTTTCGTGTTTTTTTCGTCACGGTCAAATATTTATAAAGAAAAAGCTGTCAACTCAGAACAGCTTTTCTTTTTTTACAGACTTACCAATACTATAGCGACAACTACCACCACAAGTCCTACTATCTTTTTGACAGTGACCCTATCCTTAAATACTATAACGTCCAAAAGGAACGTACCCACTACGGTAAGTCCTCTGGAAAGCGGATAGTAAATGGCTGACGGAAGCTGAGCCGCGTATGAGGTAAACAGCTCTGCTACGTAAAGAGAAACCGCCGCTATCAGTATATATGCCCATACCTTCTTGTAGGGATACTCGACCTTGGCAGCGCTGCCATCCGACACGGACGCCGAGACGCGCTTGCTTTCTGTTTTACGGTAAACGGCGAAAAGCATCAAAAACACCGCAAGCACCGTTACGAAATTTATAAAGGTAAAATATTCGATAGTACCAAGTCCCCTCTGGGAAATATGGTAAGTATAATACTTCTTAAATATGGAAGCCACGGTGATGCTGAGAGCGCACACCGATATTATTACTACCTTCAAGGCAAGGCTTCCCTTATGCTTTGCTTCCTTTTCCTTGCTCATAAAAAGGAATACGGAAATGAATATCAGCGCACAGCCTATCCATTGCAGAGGCGAAACGCTGTCTCCGTCGTAAAGGAACGGAGCGAGTATCAGCGGGATCACAAGAGAGCCTATCATACTAACGCTCTCTATGAGCGTAAGAGGTACAAGCCTTGAGGAAAGTATCCATGTGAAAAGATTGAACGCCGTACCTACTGCCGAGATTATTATGATGATATGTCCGAAAAGCGTGGTAGTGCTTCCGTCGGTCACGAGCCAGATAATAAGACTGACCAAAAGACATATAAGCGAGCGCATCAGGTTTATACAAACGCTGTTAAACGCGCCGGGCGCGAGCCCTCCGCACCTTTTCATAGCAAATTGCTTTCCGCAGATCCCTAACTGAGCCAGAAGCAAAGCTCCATAAAACAGTATATCCATAAAAAGTACGAAACCTTCTTAAACAGCCCTTATTATTCGTGATATCCTCTCTCGCGAAGCAGCTGAAGAACTACGTCGGGATTATTACAGGTAATAAGCGTTGCCTTGTTTGCGATAGCCATATCCACGCCCTCGGCATCCTTAACGCAAGCGCCTGCCCAAGGCTGAGGTCCGCACTTTGCCATAGCTGCAAACTCCTCGGGAGTCGCCATATTAAGTTTGCAGGCAAAGGAGCCCTTGAACATACAGGTGCAATATCCGTAGGAATAGGGGTCAAGAGTCTGCTCTCCGCCCATTACGTGGCTGGGATAGTAAACGTGCTGGCGGTACTTTTTACCGTGCTTCTTGTATATGTATTCGTTAAGAGGATTAGAGAAAGAATTAAGAACTACTCTGTCGGCATATCCGTACTCGTCCACCATAGCCAGAACTCTGTCGCATACGTCATAGGCTATGACCTCGTTGCCGGGGGTGTTGGGGTACTCCTTAAGCTCTATGTCAAGAGTGAGAGTGGGATGGTCCTTAACAAGGTCCATAAACTCCTTGAAGGTGGGTATCTTCGTTCCCTTGAATTCCTCTCCCTTATATGAGCCCGCGTCAAGCTCAAGAAGCTGTGCAAGAGTCTTTTCATTCACCTTGCCCGTTCCGTCCGTAGTGCGGTCAACGGTAGCGTCGTGTATGATGACCAGCTCGTTGTCTGCTGTCACTCTCACGTCTATCTCCACCTGATCAACGCCAAGCTCTATTGCCTTTTCAAAGGCGATCATAGTATTCTCGGGATATTTTGCACACCATCCTCTGTGTGCCGCAACGTAGATATTCTTTTCACTTTGCTTCCAGTAATTCATAATATTCTCCTCGCTCAAATATTTTTTGCGCTTTGTGGCGCTTGTCACATAAAGCGTTTATTGTTTTCGTTAAGTTTATCACAAATGCCCATCACTGTCAAGCGATTGCGAAAAAATTATCCCAGCATAACGTCGGTAATGAGCATTACGCAAAATCCCACCAGCAGCGCGTAGGTAGCGCCTCGCTGATGCCCGTGCGCATGTGTTTCGGGTATCATTTCGTCGCTTATGACGTAAAGCATAGTTCCGCCCGCGAAGGCAAGAGCAAAGGGCAGAATAAAGGATGCCACAGTGACGGCAAAATAACCTATAAGCGTGCCTACCACCTCAATAAGTCCTGTAAGCATGGCAATAAAGAAGGTCCTCGACGGCTTCACTCCCGCCGCAAGCATGGGCGAGATTATCACCATACCCTCGGGTATATTCTGCAAGGCTATACCGCCCGCTATGACCAAGGCTCCCGCGGTATCACCCGAGCCAAAGCCCACTCCCGCGGCTATACCCTCGGGAAGATTATGTATTGCTATGGCGCTGACAAAGAGCAGCACCTTGCTAAGATTTGCGTTGGAGTGGCTCTCCGACTCCTGACCCGCCAGCCTATGAAGATGCGGTACAAGCTTGTCTATAAGATTAAGGCACAGCGCTCCCGCGAATATTCCTGCCACCGTCATAAAAATACCGTAGCTTCTTCCGTTCTCCAAGGAGGGCACAATAAGCCCAAGCACAGCCGCCGCCAGCATAACCCCCGCCGCAAAGGATAGAACTATGTCAGAAAAGCTATGGGATATTTTTTTGAAAGCAAAGCCGATTACGGCACCTATAACGGTAGCTCCGCCTACTCCCAAGGCGGTCAGCAGCACAAGCTCCATTATCTATCCTTTCCGAAAACCGCCTTCTCTGCCGTTTTTGCAGAGAGGGCGGTCGTTCTTTGTTTGTAATTTACCCCATCAAAGAATGAGATATTGAGGAATTCCCTTATAATACGTGGGGGTAGCCTCACCCTCAATAAGAGGAAGTATATATCGGCAGCACTCCTCGGTAACAAAATCTCCCTTGTCGTTTATAAACTCGTCGGGCACAAATTTGACCTTGTTGGCTATATCCGCCACTCTTCTGTGTCCTATGGCTGCGCAGTAGGGCGCGTCGGAAACCCGCTCGAATACCATCATATCTCCGCTGACTCCCTGCTCGGTAGCCGCGCGGACAGCTTCCTTTCCTATTGCTACGGATTCATTGATATCGGTCTTTGAAAAGAGATGTCCCGCACAGCGCTGAGGCAGATTAAGCTCCACCGCTCTTACCTTACATCCAAATCTCAGCTTGACCGCCATTTCAAGGGCTTTCGCCGTTCCCGACAGATATTTGTGTCCAAACACGTCGGCACTGCCGCTCTGAGTGCTCTCTCCCACGTAACGTCCGTCGGCAAAGCGGATACCCTCTGACACCGCTATCACAAGATTGGGATGCTTCCTGAAGGCATTCTCCACCGAGTCGTAAAAGGCGTTCATATCAAAGACCCTCTCGGGCAGATACACAAGGTCGGGGGCCTGTCCGTTTATGACCGAGCCTACGGCAGATGCGGCTGTCAGCCAGCCCGCGTCTCTTCCCATTATCTCAACAATGGTCACCGCCTTAGTGGTATATACGGCACAGTCGCGGATTATCTCCTGCATAGTGGTGGCTACGTATTTTGCAGCCGAGCCGTACCCGGGGGTATGGTCTGTCTCTATAAGGTCATTATCTATCGTCTTGGGTATTCCCACCACGCGGATATCGTAGCCTATCTTCTCTCCGAATGCCGATATCTTTGCCACGGTGTCCATAGAATCGTTACCGCCTATATAGAAGAAATACCTTATATCATTTTCGGCAAATATGCGAAATATCTTCTCAAATACCACAATATCGGTATCCGATGCCGAATTGGGGTCGGGCAGCTTCATACGGCAGGAGCCCAGCGCCGCCGCGGGAGTGCGTTCAAGCATCCTCAGCTTTTCCGAATCGTTAAGTGTCTCGTTGAGATTTATTATCCTTCTCTCCATCAAGCCCTCAACACCGTTTCTCATTCCGTATATAGTACGTATATATTTACTGGCGATAGCACCCTTGACCACGCCCGTAAGCGTAGCGTTTATAGCGGTGGTCGGTCCTCCCGACTGTCCTACTATGGCATTTCCGAAAAGCTCTTTCATTTTTTCCTCCGAGAATATTTTTCTTTCATCTTATCTTTTTTGCATCTACCGCATAATATTTAGCGAGCACAATTGAAAATTCAAAAGGAGAAATCTTATGTTTACAAGTATCCTGTCCCTTTTTTCAAGCTTTATCAATCTTATCCTTGGCATCAACACGCCCGGCAACTATCCCCCTCCCCTTCCCGCGGAAGAGGAGCACAGGCTTTTCCTCAAAGCCGAGGACGGTGAGAGCGCGGCGCGTGAGAAGCTGATACTTCACAACCTGCGGCTGGTGTCCCATATCGTGAGAAAATACTATTCCTCCGCCAAGAACCAAGAGGACCTGGTATCCATAGGAACCATAGGTCTTATAAAGGCGGTAGACAGCTTTCACGTAAGCACGGGTGCCCGTTTTGCCACCTACGCGGCAAAATGTATACAAAACGAGATACTTATGCACTTCCGTTCTCAGAAAAAGCTTGCCGCCGAGGTGTCGCTCAGCGACACCATAGACGTAGACCGTGACGGGAATCCCCTTACTTATATGGACGTAGTCTGCACCGAGGAATCACTGGATTCCGAGGTAGCCAAAAAGCTCTACTCCGACAAGGCTATGCGCCTCATTTCCACCGTGCTCGATGCGCGAAGCAAGAAAATAATCGCTATGCGCTACGGACTTGGGGGCAGAAAGCCTCTGACTCAGCGTCAGGTAGCCGAGCGCCTTGGCATCTCCCGCTCTTACGTAAGCCGCATCGAGAAAAGTGCTCTGTCGAAGCTGAAAAATTATTTTTAATTCTTAAGCGAGTGTATAGGCGCGGGAACTCTGCCGCCTCTTGCTATGAAATCTGCGCAGGAGTACTCGCTGACCTTCATTATGGGCGCATAGCCCAGAAGTCCGCCGAACTCCACAGACTCGCCTACCGTCTTACCGTATGCGGGAATAATTCTCACCGCCGTGGTCTTGGTGTTAGCAACACCGATAGATATCTCGTCGGCAATGATACCGCATATGGTGGACGCAGGTGTATCTCCCGGCACTGCTATCATATCAAGTCCCACCGAGCAGACCGCGGTCATAGCCTCAAGCTTCTCAAGTGTAAGCGAGCCCACTCTTGCCGCATCTATCATACCCGCATCCTCTGAAACGGGAATAAACGCGCCCGAAAGTCCGCCAACGTGTGAGGAAGCCATGACTCCGCCCTTCTTTACCGCGTCATTGAGCAGAGCAAGAGCGGCGGTAGTTCCGTGAGTTCCGCACTTCTCAAGTCCCATTCCCTCAAGTATGTAGGCAACCGAGTCGCCCACAGCGGGGGTGGGAGCGAGGGAAAGGTCCACTATACCAAAGGGCACGCCAAGACGCTTCGACGCCTCGGTAGCCACAAGCTGACCCATTCTGGTTATCTTGAATGCGGTCTTTTTTATTACGTCGGCAAGCTCGGAGAAATTGCAATTTCCCGCTCTCTTTATAGCCGAGCTTACCACTCCGGGGCCCGAAACGCCTACGTTTATAACCGTTTCAGCCTCCCCGACACCGTGGAAGGCGCCCGCCATAAAGGGGTTGTCCTCGGGAACGTTGGCGAATACCACCAGCTTGGCGCAGCCCATTGACTGGTTATCGCGAGTCAGATAAGCCGCCTCCTTGATAACGTGACCCATCATAGCCACCGCATCCATATTGATGCCCGCCTTGGTTGACGCCACGTTTACCGAGGAGCATACCCGCTCGGTACAAGCCAGAGCCTCGGGTATTGCGGCTATAAGATTTCTCGCGTTATCCGTAAAGCCCTTCTGCACCAGCGCGCTGAAGCCGCCGATAAAATTGATACCCAGCGTCTTTGCCGCCCTGTCAAGCGTCTTTGCTATCTTTATGTAATCATCCTTTGTATATCTGCCGCCCACCAGGGATATAGGAGTCACCGAAACACGCTTGTTTATTATCGGTATTCCGTACTCCTTCTCAATGTCACAGCCCACCTTTACAAGGTCACGCGCCTTTGCGGTTATCTTGTCATAGATGCGCTGGCAGACCGTATCTATATCATCGCCCGCGCAATCGTAAAGCGAGATACCCATAGTTATGGTCCTTATGTCAAGGTTTTCCTCCTTGATCATATTTATGGTTTCAAAAATATCGTCAAAACTGAGTAGATTCAAAATCCTTTCCGCCTTTCGTCCTCAAGCACTCATATTCTGTGCATGGAATTAAAAATATCCTCGTGCATGGTTCGGATGTCGAGTCCCGCATCCTCTCCCAGCTTCTTCATCTCATCCACGAATGACGTAAAGGGGATGCTTATGTCGGATATGTCTATCACCATTATCATAGCGAAATATTCCTTCAAAACACTCTGTGATATTTCTACTATGTTTGCCCCCGATTCCGCGCACTTTGCGCTTACCTTTGCTATTATTCCCTTGCTGTCGTGTCCGACCACGGTTATTATCGCATTCATATCGCACTTCCTTAATCAATTATTATGAGCCATTATCTCATACGTCTTTATTATAACACAAATCGCCTTTTTTTGCAACCGATTTTTCGCAAATGGGGACGACAAAATTCCTGACCGCTCAATAGACTTCGTCAAGCTTTTACCAAGGACGACATATTGTTCCTTTTTTTGTGTTGAAAAATAAAATTATCTTTCGAATACGCACTAAATATTTTATGTATTTTATTGACTAATTTTCCATATATTGGTATAATACTTTTATGAAAGCTAAATTTTTCGGAGGATAGCAAAAAACATATGAAAGCAAAAGAATTACACGCAAAAAACGGGGATTTTCGACACAGATTTTACGCAGCCTTGGCTCTGCTGATTTTGTCGATGATATTCTTCCCCCTCATAGTCACGGCAAATACATCGGCGCAGGATTTTAGTGCGGAAAATCACAACCTTATCGAATCCTATCTTGCTGATATCGGCGAGGAGATAAGCCGGTACAAGCAGATGGACCCGACCCCTACCAAAAGCATATCCGCAGAAGTAACCAACGTCATAAACAAATACAGAAGCGAGCTGTCAGCTCTTGACGGACACGAGGACTCCTCAAAACGGTCAATGAAATATGAAATAGACCAAGCCTATGTCCGAAGCACCAGCGCAGGCAGCCTTGCGTGGATATATTTCTTCAATATAAAGGATATATCCTCCCCCTCATCCATAAGCACAGTAAAGGATGTCTACGATAACGCTCTTTTGAAAATAGGCGAGGATATGAGCGCGGAATCCTTAAGGACCACCTGCTCCGATCTGTGTGTAGAGCTGAACAGAGCAGTCTACACGGAAAAAATTTCCTTGCTGCTGCGCGAGGGAGATTCCCAGCAATGTCTGGGATACGTTGATTTAGCTCTCGGAAAGCTCGCAAACATTAAATCCGACTCCACGGGCGGCGGTGAGTTTGTTACTGTTTTTGAGGAAACAAAGGAATTACTGTTACTGCAACGGGCACGCGACAGCCTTTATTCTCAAGCCGTAGATATCTTTTCCATAATAAGACCCGATGAGGACATCAAGGAAAACAGCCGAGTAGGCGTGTTCAACATTCAATTGGGAGACGCAGACAGCATAGCGGCAATGAATGAGGAAATGAGAACGCTCATAGACGACCTGACAGAGTCCTTCATAGGCAAAAAATATACCAATATATTTATAAGCAATTTGGTCGTATCGGTCAACGATATAGCAACAAGAGCAACCGCCGCGGGAGAGGCGGGAGATTTTACGGCACCGTTTGAGGGCTACACCCTCGCATACGAAAAGGCGCGCGCCAAGGACGAGATACTAACTCTGCTCCTGAAGGACGGAGAGGACAGCGAGCTTACACGCATAGAAGGCTTATTTAACGGTTACGGCTGCATAATAGACAGCTGTACAAGCGCCTTGGAGATAAAAGCCGAAATAAAGCGTGCCAACTATGAAAAACAGCTGTATTCGGCGTTGAAGAGCGCTCACTCCGACCTTAATATAATTTTAGGAAGCTATGATAGCTCTTCCTTTCTCTCGCGTCTCAAGGACTGCTACGACAGCGCCTTTGTTTCTCTGAGCGTTCTGTCGAGCTCCTCGGCACAGTTTGATGAAAATTGCAATAAATCTCTTGAAAAGGCTCTTGGGGAGATGAGAGATATAATCCAAGAGGCAAAAGCCCAAAGATATCTTATAGACCACAGCGCCATAATCAAGAAAAGCCGTGACGAGCTGACTAAAGCGGACGAAACAGCCCTGAGAATAGCCATAACCGACTATCTCAAGCTTGAAAACTCGGTTGGAGCCGTAATATCAAGTCAAATAAATTCTATAATTGAAAAATACAAGACCGTTTTAGGAATATCAATACGCTCTCTCCGCGATGATGACCTATATTACTTGGATTTGTGCGAAATTATAATAAACGAATTAAAATCAACACCCACAAATAATATTGATGAATTTTATAATAATTGTGACATAATACTTTCAAAAGCCAACACCCTTTCCCAGATAGTGTCCTATTACCGTCAGTTATACTCCGCCGAGCTGTATAAGTCTTACACGGACGAGGAAAAGCAGTCTCTCTCACAGGCATGCAAGGATGCCGCAAGCAAGCTCAGGGACTTGAAGCTTTTACCGAGCAGCGGCCACGATGAAGTGTTGAAAATTACAATAATAGATTTTGACAGAATAGACCAAGGTGTACGGGTAAGAGCATCGGCAAGAGGAAGCGAAAACGCAAATATACAAAAGCTCATCTCGGATGCCAAGGCCACTATTTTTCTATGCACCGACAGAAACGAGATGACAGTAATAGCCGACAAGGCTATCTTCAAAATAAACCGCCTTCTGACAGTGGATACTATGATCTCCCGCTCCGACGAATGCTGCTATCTCATTAAAAAGATGAAGTTTATATCAGAGGAGGATAAGGATTCTTACACCGCAAAAATAGAAAACCTTAAAAAATCGCTTACCGAGGAGGCTACCTTAGCGCAAAACGTCACCGTTCTCGACTTTGTGTGGAATAGCTTTACAGAGGAGCTTAACAGCATCCTCAAGAGTGCTCAGGAAGCCGACCTCAAAAAAAGCCGTGAGGAATACTCTGCCCTCATAATCAAGGACCGAGAAAAATTCGAAGAAGCCATCGGCGCCTTCGCGCAGCTCAGCGCCACACGAAAGAAGGAGCTTCTCGACTCCGCGGTAGCACTGTGCGCAAAATTCACCGCTGATATACAGAGCTGCGAGAGCAGCGATAAAGTAACGCAAGCCTACGCAACCGCCCTTGAACAGCTCCATGCTCTGGAGCTGACAGCGTCGGGAGAAAATCTTACCATCTATAAGGGCACCGTAACAATAGAGCTGGACAAGCTGTGCCCCGCCAAAGAGAACTACTCGGCAGACAATTACACTAAAATTCTCGATACCATAGCGAATGCCAAGAAAAAGCTCTCCTCCTGCGTCAGCATATCCGAATGCACCGCTCTTCTTGATACCACCGCAAAGAGCATCGACAATATAAACGACCTTCTGGAGGATGCCAAGGCTTCCGCCCTTGATGCCCTGCGAGATGCGCTTAAGCTTTGCACGGATAACACCTCGCTCTATTCCTCGGACAATATCGCTCTTGCAAAAAAGCTTTACGACGATGCCGAGAAAGCCATAAATCAATATAAGGAAATATTCAACATTCCCCAGCTTAACGAGAGCCTTGCCCAAGCGCTGGAGCTTATCCGCGGCGTGCGCAGAGATACTCTGTACACCTCAAACGAGGCGTCGGTCATCACCTCTCCTAAGGCAGAATACCCTCTGGGCTACGATTTTTCCACAGGATATTGGGGAAAGGTGTACTCCAAGAACGGCATACTTTCGGGAGCATCCCTGTCTATAAGTGAGTCAGCCGAGGATCTGAAGGCACTTCAGAAGCTCATACGAAGAGCTGTAAAAAATGACGGTATCACTGTATACGGAGAACTGAGTGCAAAGGAGCGCAAGATGCTGCAAAAATGCGTGGTCGCTCTGGGGCTGGATATATCCCTCTCGGAAATCTCAAGCGATGCAAAAGGCTACACGCTTCAAATGCTTCTTCCCTCCTCATATAAGGACGAAAACGTGCTGGGTCTTGCCTTTGTGGACAAGGACGGCAGGGTGGAATTTTACAGCATAGAGCAAAGAGATCTGCTTATATCGCTGAACACCTCACATTTTTCGAGCTATTACGTTCTCTGCGAGGAAACCATAGACCTGACTCCCCTTCTTATATTCCTTATAATTCTTCTGGTGTTTGAGATAATCGTATTCTGCTTCGTTATGTTCCTGCGATACAACCGCAGGAGAAAGGAAAAAAATATGCTTCCCGAAAGCTTTCTTTACAGTTTAAATCCCTTCCTTGCGTATACCGCTCTTCGCATAAAGCCCTCAAACGCGGTGGAGCTGACCGTTCTCCTGTCGGTAGCCGCCTTAGCTCTCGGCTGCGGAATAGCTTTTCTGGCGCGGGCGGAGCTCTCCTTCCTGAAAAAGCAAAAGGGTGAGGACATTCATCCCCGCCACGCAAGACAGAGCCAACCCGAGCTTGATAAAAAGCGCACACCTATGTTACGCCCCAAGCCCTCGCTCCTAAAGGAGAGATCATCCGAGCTTCTCCCCGAGGGTCAAGAGGTTCCCGTGCTGTGCGGAGCCCCGGCGGACAGCGAAGGTGACATTGAAGCCCTTTTCTTTGACGGTGTGTCTCACGAGGAGGACACCGAAGGCGAAGCCGAGCCCAAAGAGGCGCGGCAGGCATCCCACCGCGCCGAAATAAATCTTGACGTTATTGCCGAAAAATTCCGCGACGGCGAGCTCGTAACCGTAGAGGCACTGAAAAAGAAACGCCTTGTGAGCAAGAAAGCCGACTATGTAAAGATACTCGCACGCGGAGCGCTTACAAAGCCTCTCATAATCGAGGCGCACGATTTCAGCCGAGCCGCCGAGGAAATGCTTACAGCAGTAGGCGGCGAGGCAATACGGATATAAAAATAGCCTGTTGCGTGAAGCAACAGGCTATTTTCTCTGCCTTTTTCGCAATATTAACACTAAATAAAACACCAATGTGCAAATCAGCGCCCCCGAGCTGTCTATAAGCACGTCGCTAATGCTTCCCACTCTGTCCTCAACAAAGAGCTGGATGCTCTCATCTATGCAGGCAACCGCCACCGCGGTGGGAAGCGCAAGCCAGAGAGCGGATATCCTTTTGAGTGAGCTGTCCTTATTTATACCCAAAATAAAGCAGTAATCAAAGCAAAGCAAAAATGCCAGCAGGGCAAATTCAAGGAAGTGAGCGGTCTTTCTCACAAAATATCCCGATATGTAAAATCCGTCTATAAACTGCCCGAAAAATGCGTTGATGCGCTCGGTTACCGTGCCGCTCATCGCTCCCGACACAACTCCCCGCTGCAAGGAGTTACCCCATATAAACACGATCCACAGAAGCGAAAGACAGAAAAAAACCGTCATACATATTCGTTTTTTCAATTTCGTCACCCCCCCTTGCAAGAAAAATTATAACATAATAATATGAAAATCTCAAGACAAATATTTGAAATCGACATAAAATACTTGCTTTTTTTATTGGATTATGTTACAATATATTGCAAAATACCGAGAAAGGAGAGCTTATATGGCAAATCATACGCAGATAAAGACCGTGGCGCAGAACAAAAAAGCATATCACGACTACTTCGTGGACGAAAAATACGAAGCGGGAATAGCTCTCTACGGTACAGAGGTCAAAAGCATCCGTATGGGCGCGGTAAATCTTAAGGATACCTACTGCTCACTCAAAAACGGAGAGCTTTTCGTGGTAGGTATGCACGTCAGCCCCTACGAGAAGGGCAATATCTTCAACCGAGAGCCAAGACGCGAGCGAAAGCTCCTTATGCACAAGAGAGAGATAATGAAGCTGGGCGGTCTTGTAGCACAAAAGGGTTATACACTCGTTCCCCTCTCGCTCTACTTTTCGGGCAAAAATCTCAAGGTGGAGATAGGGCTTTGCCGAGGCAAAAAGCTCTACGACAAGCGTGACGCTCTCGCCGAAAAGCAGGCAAACCGAGAGATGGACAGACGGATGAAGGATTCCTCAAAGGGATACCGCGAATAGGCTACTTTTTACCTCTTCACTATTACTTCTTACTTCAATTATGGGTCCGTAAAGGTTTCGACGGGGATTTTGAGGTATGATAAGCGGGTAGAGCCGGGCAATCTCTTAAAAGGCCTAACTTTAAAATTAAACGCTAACGATAACGTTGCAATGGCTGCCTAAGGGCAGTGCCGCGGCCTGAGCGCCGCCCGTTCCTCCCGAGAGTATCGCGGCTCGGGACTGAGCGTCAAGTAAGCGGTGAACGTGCGTCGGTCTTTCGCCATTGAGCCGACCACGCAGAAAATGGCTACCCGAGTGGGAAGTCTGTCTGTTGACGTCCGACAAGGGGAATTCTAAAAAACAGACTGCACCCGGAGAAGGTCATATCAAGAGGTTTTCGGACAGGGGTTCAATTCCCCTCGGATCCACCAAAACAGCAAAAGGCGTACGCAAGTGCGCCTTTTTGTTGTTTTGCGGAGCCATATAAACGGGGAATTGAACGCAGAGAGCAAAACAACCCGGTGAGTTGTTTTGCGAACGGTGACCGAAGATTTTTGCGAGATATTACATAAGATAAAATCCCAAATATCGAGCAAAAATCAAGAACAATTCCCCTTGTAAAAGATTGTTTTTATTTTATCTCCTCAAAATCAGCCGCGCCGTGCTTGCAGAGAGGACAGATGAAATCCTCGGGAAGCGTTTCTCCCTCGTACACGTATCCGCATACCTTGCAAACGTAGCCCTTCTTGCCCTCGGTCCGGGGCTTAGGCTTCACGTTCTCCTGATAATAGGTATAGGTCATAGTGGGTCTGTCGGATATAACTCTTGCTTCCTCCACCGAGCAGATGAACATTCCGTGAGTGCCAAGGTCAACGTAGTTCTCAACCTTAAGGGACATAAAGGCATTTATGTGCTTTGGAAGGAATACGAGTCCGTTATCCGAGCGCAGAGGCGTGCAGTCGGCAAACTTGTCAACGTTTCTGCCGCTTCTGAAGCCGAATGCCTCAAATACAGCAAAAGGCGCATCAACAGTCAGACAGTTTACGTTCATCTTTCCCGTCTGCTTGATAACGTGATGGGAATAGTTCTCCTTATTTATAGTAACAGCCACCCTGTTGGGGGTATTTGTAACCTGTGTAACCGTATTTACGATAAGTCCGTTATCCTTTTTTCCATCATTGGACGTAACAACGTAGAGTCCGTACCCTATCCTGAAGAGTGCGGTCATATCGTTCTTGTTCGCGGTAGAATCCTGCTGCGCAAGATACTCGCGGCAAAGCTCCTCGGCAAGAGCGTTAATCTGCTCTGTGCTCTCTTTGTTAAGTGCTGACATTATCTTAACGGAGTTCTCGGCATATTTAAGATTTTTAGAATCCTCCAGCATCATTTTCATAACCTTTGTAGCCAAGGGAGCCCAGCTTCCGTTCTCTATAAACGCCACAGTCTTGTTTTGGAAATTACGCTCGGTGAGCCCGTGGATAAAGTGGCGCATAAAGGGGAATATATCGGCATTATAGGTGGTGGTTGCGAAAACTATCTTGTTATATCTGAAGGCATCCTCAATAGCCTCTGCCATATCGCATCTCGCAAGGTCGTTGACTACTACCTTGGGGCATCCGTTTTCCTTCAGCTTTTCGGCAAGAAGCATCACTGCCTTCTTTGTGTTTCCGTAAACCGAGGTATAAGCTATTACCACGCCCTCGCTTTCGCTCTGATAGCTTGACCAGGTGTTATACAAGCCTATATAGTAGCCGAGATTTTCTGTAAGGATAGGTCCGTGCAGAGGGCAGATGATAGCAATATCGAGTCCCGCCGCCTTTTTAAGAAGAGCCTGTACCTGCGCGCCGTACTTACCTACGATACCGATATAGTATCTTCTCGCCTCGCAAGCCCACTCCTCCTCTACGTCAAGCGCTCCGAATTTTCCAAAGCCGTCCGCCGAGAAGAGCACCTTGTCCTTCGTGTCGTAGGTAACTATTACCTCGGGCCAGTGCACCATAGGCGCACCAACGAAGGCAAGCTCACGGTCGCCCAAAGAAAGGCTGTCCCCCTCCTTTACCACTATCTGTCTGTCGGCAAAATCGTCGCCGAAGAAGTTGTTCATCATTACGAAAGCCTTAGCCGAGGAAACTATTTTAGCCTCGGGATAGGTCTTTGCGAAGGTAGCTATGTTTGCCGAATGGTCGGGCTCCATATGCTGTACTACCAGATAGTCGGGGGCTTTAGCTCCCAGCACGTTCTGAATATTATCAAGCCACTCGTGACCGAAGCGGGCATCAACCGTATCCATAACGGCAATCCTTTCGCCCAAAATAACGTACGAGTTATACGCCATTCCGTTGGGAACGTCATACTGACCCTCAAAAAGGTCGATGCTGTGGTCGTTTACGCCCACGTATTTTACTGTTTCTGTGATGTTCATATATTTCTCCTTTGCTTTATATATACATTCTTCCCTTTTTCAAGTAAGCTCAATCAAAATATCTCAGACTTACGTCAACGGGCACCTTTCCCGTTTTCACGTAGCCGGGAAAAAGCTTGTTTGCCTGCTCAAGCACCGAGGTGTCCGACAGCTCGGCGGGAGGTATCTCTCCGTATATGGCTCTGTATATCATATGCGCTCCTACGTATCCCGCAAGAGGAGTGCTGTGCTTATGCGCGTCGTCAATGCAGAACTCCCACATATCCACGCCGCTCTCAATAAGCATATTTATCTCTCCGCGCCAATCAAGGGTCTTAAGCTCAGGGCATCTTTCCTGCGCCTTCTTGATGCAATCCTCAAACTCGTTATGAGCGGGGAATATTACCAGCTCGGTGTCGGACTCATTGCACGCCTCCTCAAGGATGGCAAGATGGTCCGCCTCCTCGTGAGCGTAAAAGCCGCATATAAATACGCAATCGTAGACACCGTTTCTTATTTCGTGCATAAGCGCCGCGTCTCCGATATAGGTATCAACCTCAGCCATTCCTCTGGTCACCGCCGTCATATCAAGCTGTTTGCCGCCCGCGTTAAGCATATCCTGAAGTATATAGCCTATTTGAGAGGTGCCTATAAAGCTGTTGCCCAGAATGATCACCTTGCCGTCGGCTACGTGAGAGAGCATATTCAGATTGAGCTGGTTTCCAAGGCTCTCTGTTCGGGGTGCCACCGTTAGCATACTGCAGCCCGATTTGTCAAGCTCGGAGTAATCGCAAACCATTGTAACGGTCTTTTTGGAGCTGTCCTCATATTGGTATCTTATTCTATGCCTGAATTCGGGACCGTCCGCACCGTCCTTCATCTCTATTCTTCTCTCTCTGGTGATACCTCTGGAATTATCCTTTGACAGTGATATCTCCTGCCAATCCGATATATCCTCAGCCTCACCCGCAAATACCTTTCCTATTTCCTTGCCGCCGCGCAGGAGAGCGTATTCGCCCGCCTTAGGGCTTACGAGCCACTCGGTGGGAAAGGACATAACAAAGGCTATGTCGCTGTCACTAAAGCCGAAATATATCTCCTGAAGCTTTGACACAGAGCGGCACTCTATATCCAGATATGCCTCCTCCTTTTCGGTCTTCTTCCCACTCTGAGCGGGGGGAGTCTGTGTGCTTCCGTCATTTGAGTCTCCCGTAACAAAGCTCATATCTATGGTGCATCCGCACAGAAAAAGTGAAAATGCCAACAATATTGCCAAGAAAGTCTTTTTCATAAGAGCCCCCTCCGTTTTGTAATTTGATATTATGATTATACCACATTTATATACGTTATGTCAATAAACCAATGCTTCCCTATTGAATTTTTTCTTACACAGTAGTATAATATAAGGCAGTAAAGCTTTGGGAGGTACTGTGTGTATTCAAGAGTCTACGTTGAAATAACGAATATATGTAATATGAGCTGCTCCTTCTGCCACGGCACGCGAAGAGAAAAAAGGCAGATGACTTTGGGAGAATTTGCTCGCGTGGCGGGAAATCTGCGAGGTATTACCGAGTACTTATATCTCCACGTGATGGGAGAGCCGCTGACGCACCCTATGCTTCCCGCGTTTATTGAATACGCTAACAAATGCGGCTTCAAGGTAGCCATCACCACCAACGGCACGCTCTTGAGGAATATGGGCGAAAAGCTTATTCTGGCGGGAGTCTACAAGGTAAATATTTCTCTTCACAGCTTTGAGGGCGAAAACAGTCAGAAACAGACCGAATATATAGAGAGCTGTATAGATTTTGCCGACCGCGCAAGCCGTGCGGGCGTACTTACGGTCCTGCGGCTATGGAACAGAGCGGACGACGAGAGGGGAGAGAGAGCGGCAGAGCGCAACAGTCTGACACTCTCACTTCTCAAGGACCGCTTTGGCGGGGATTGGCACATAGGAGCGCGTGGAGCGCGAATACGCGACAAGCTGCATATTGAATACGGAGAGCGTTTTGGGTGGCCCGATATGAATGCTCCCGACCTTGGAGAGCGCGTATTCTGCCACGGACTTGACGATCATTTCGCCATATTGGCAGACGGAAGCGTAGTTCCCTGCTGTCTTGATGCCGAGGGAGATATGACTCTGGGAAATATATTTGAGAGCGATATCCGCAGCATACTTGCGTCGGATAGAGCCCAAAAAATTGCCGAAGGCTTTAAAAATAAAATAGCGTCCGAGGAGCTTTGCAGAAAATGCGCCTACGCCAGACGCTTTAAAATATAGTTTTGAAAAAATCTCTTAATCCCTTGACTTCAATCTGCAAAAGTGCTATAATCAAGACATAAATTACTTAGGAGGTAATTATAAAAATGAAAAAATTAGCATTGATTTTACTGGCGATCATTCTTTGCTTCTCCCTCTGCCTTACGGGCTGTAACAAGGACAAGAACACCGCAAGCAGCTCCGAGACCTCGGGAAGCACAACTCCCGCTCCCGCACCTCAGCCCCTTGATAAAACGGCTGCCGTAGAGGCATTCAACTCATTTGATATAACCAAGATAATGGACAACACAGGTCTTTCAAAGGACGACGTGACCAAGCTTGCCACTGACCTTAAGGTCGGTATGGATGCAAGCGTCAAGGTAGGCAACAGCACTATGAACGCTTCTATCGCCATAAAGGACGGCTACGCCTATTATAACGTGGCAGAAGGCGAGCACGGTGAGGAATTCTGGCTGTACTTCGGCAACGGAAGCCTTACCGCATTTGAAAAGGAAGACGGCAAATGGGAAATTGCCGGACAGAACGAGCCCGAGGCGCAGCCTCAGCCCACCGAAAAGCCCGCTCAAACTTATCAAACTAATAGCCCCCAGCTTATGGCTGACGTAACCGAGGAGCCCAAAACACAGCTTGACGCTATGTACGCACAGGCAGAAGAGATACTCAAGCTCATAAAGAAGCCCGAGCTTAAGGATTCTCACCTTACCGAGAAGGACGGATTGTTCTATATCAGCAACGACTTTATCTTGGACGCAATCAAGGCTAACGCGGCATTCTTCTTGGGATATGATCCCGAGGAGGCTATTCCCGCGGAGGAGCTTAACGATTTTATGGATGAAGCCAAGGAAAGCCTTGATGCTTCGGGACTTGAGATAGCCTTCGCGGCAAACAACAAGGCTGTGACCAAGCTTCACGTGGCTATAAATACTGATGAGACCACCGAGCTCGGCAAGGAGATTATTTCCGATTACTTTATGTCCGCCGCATCCATAGATATGGATATCACCGATGACGGTATGACGGTTAAGAGCCTTACCTTCAAGCAAACTCATTCCTTCGAGAAGTATGAAAAGGGTCTCAAGCCCGAGTCCACAATAACTCTTAACACCGTATTCAACGACAAGAACGAGCCCGTAGGCTTCAATCTTGACGTAGCGGCTACCGCTGCGAAGCAGGATTGGAAATATGATGATGAAGCCAACGACGCTAATACCGATATATACGAAATAGTTATGTACAAGGCTACCGTAAAGGGCTTTGTTGACAGCAGCAAGTTTACTACCGCAGGTGCGGAGTGCGCAAATCTTACCTTCAAGCTTGAGCCCACAAAGGCGTTCAAGAGAACGGTAGTTTACACCCAAACACAGATCAGCGAGCACCATTATAAATCTGAAAAGACATCCGATACCTCAGTAGCTATGGCGCTGTCGGATGCAGACTGCTTTAACGCCTCTGCCGAGCTTAAGATAACCTGCGAGAGCGCTAACAAGCTTGTTGCGGCAGGCTCATTGAGCTTAACCGCTGGCGACGAATCTATGACCTATACCGCTACGGGTAACCTTTATATGAACAATGTTCTTAACTTCCCCACCTCTATCCCCGCAGAGATTACCGCTTACGTTAACGCACAGTAATCAAATAATAAAAATCACGCAGCCGCTTTTGCGGCTGCGTGATTTTTTCTTTTCTACATTAAGGATAAGCTGACATGGCAGCAGTATGCGGGAATTACCCTCTGCCTCGTGGGAACCTGCCTGTTTTTGTGATAAAAAAGGAAAGAGCCTCGCTCTTTCCTTTTTATTTATCCTCAAATCAACGATGTTATGATATTGATAATTCCGCTGACCGCCATAACTCCATAGACCGATTTTTTAATAAGCTTGGGCTCTGCTTTGCTTCTTGCGAGCTTCCCAAGCAAAGCACCTGCAAGCATTCCAAGAGCACCGAACAAAATGCCCCACCATACGTTCAGAGTCATAAATCCCGAAAAGGCTTTCATTGTCACTCCTATAACTCCCGACAGAAAGAAATACGCCGATATAGTCGCCATATAACTGTCCGTATCCTCCTCGGATTGCAAATAATAGATAACCACGGGAGGACCGCCTATGGAAAACAAACCGCTCATAACACCCGAAAGCGAGCCCGCTATAAGACCCGCATACCATGTTGGTTTTATCTTGATCTTGTCCGAAAAGAAGAAAAAATACACGCTGAGAGCAAAGAGAGCTATTCCCAAAAGTAAAACCAGCGTATCGTTTTTGGCATCCTTCATAAAGGATATTGAAAGATAATTGAATATCAAGCTCCCCACCAAGGGAAAAACAAGGTTTTTCCAATTTATTTTGCGGAACAAGGTAACAGCAACCAAAATTGAGGTCACTGCCCCCAAAATAGTGGACAGCATATTTGCCTCGATATACAGTAAAAAGCTTGGCAAAAAAATCATCGCCACGATACCGAAGCCAAATCCCGTAACGCTTTGAGTATAGCTTGCAAGAAAAGCTACTCCCGCAATTAAAATAATTTTATATATTTCTGCTTCCATAGTTCCTATCTAAATCCCTATTTTCATACTTCGCGGCGAAACAGAGTCATTTCGCCGTTCTTTACACGGTTAACGAAGTCAGTCTCGTCAACAATAGGAGTATCGGACTGCATTCCCCCAAGAGTTTTCTGCTTCGCTCCCGAGTGATTATCCGAGCCCGCAAAGGACAACAGACCGTAATTCTTGGCGTATTCCTCCGCCATTTTGTTTTCAAAATCGGTACGGCAACCGTTATAAATCTCTACCCCATGAACGTGTCTTGGAAACAAACGGATGCAAGCAATATAGCTTGCCTCACGGAAGGGGTGCGCCTGAATGACCAGAGCCCCATGCTCTGACATTAGGCTAAGCTGCTGCCGCTTTTCCATTCCTTCTATTTCGGGATGCATCAAAAACCATTCCTTATCAAGCCCGTAAACAAGAAAATCGGTTCCGCCGTAGGACGTCTCAATTCCGCAAAAAACAGACAACCCAAGCTCCTTGCCTATGCGAACTCCCTCCTCATAGTCAGAGAAGAAAAAGTTTATGCGCTCCTCATAAGGCATACTACGGTCTATATTTATATTTCCGTCAATAAAGTGATTTGTTATAAATATTCCCTCATAGCCTTGGCTTTTATAAAATTCCACAACATCTCTCACCGTCACCCTTGCGCATTTGCTTACCGGGTAGGTGTGAAGATGGGTTTCGTATAGGTACTCTCCGTTACTCATATCTAATTCCTCTTTATTGTACTTAATAAAGTATAGCCCCCCTTAAAGTCTGCAATAGTTGCCGAGAGCATTTCTCAGATATACAATTTCGGCAAGATTGCTTTTTCGTCGACGAGCGGGTCGGCTCCCTCTGAATTTTTCATAATACTCTCCATAACGTCCTTCATAATACGCGCGTCGCACAGTTGTGCGGGGGCGTTCCCGATAAATCCGTCGCGTATTGCACCGTGGTAACGGAATGCCGTCTCATACTTTGGGAAGCGCAGCGAAACGTCATCGGTAAAAGAGGTCTTATGGGCGCGTATTTTGGTCTTTACAAGCTCTCCCGAGCTGAGCTTTACGGTTACGTCAAGAGGCTCGGAAAGTCTGTTGGACGTACCGATAATCTCCTCAACACAGTGCAGATAGGTGTTTTTATTGTGCGCAACGCCCGCGAGCAGAATATATCCTCCCTCGCGGTATATCTTCCCGTAACAGCTCTCGGGAGCAGTTCCTGAGGTTACGTTTATCTCATCCTTTATAAATTCGAGCGCTCTGCGGCGGTTTCCGAAGACCGTCATAGAGTGAGTGGGATTCTCTGAGCGTATTCCTCTTTGGTCCGCCGCGGCAAAATCCGAAAACGCACCAAGACAAGTCTTGGGGTCGTTCATATCAAGTGTGATATCCTTTTTCAGATTAGCCCAGGTGTGTGTGGGAACGCAAAAAAGTCCCCCCTCCGAGGTAAAATATTCTATCATTGCGTCAAGAAGAGTCTTAGCTCCTCCCTCGACTTTGCCTATAAGACGAATCGAGGAATGCATCAAAACAACCGAGCCCCTTGGCTCGCCCATAGCACTAAGCTGGTCGATTATATCTTCTTTCGTGTAAACTCTATTCAAATCTAAAGTCATAGTTACACCGCCTCTGCGCCTTACCAAAGGCACTTTTCCGAAAGCTCTGAAATATCTCCGTCCCTGAAGCCTACGGCGAGAAGATATTTTTCCACGGCAGGGCGCACGTCCGCATATCCGTTGTGGGAATCCGAGCCGTAGGTAACAGGAATGCCCATTTCAAACAGCTCGCGGAGGAATTCCGCGTACTGACGTCTGAATTTTTCCGTAGCCTTGCCCGAGGTAAAGAAATGCGAGTTGCATTCAACGTATTTCCCGTTTTCCTTCAGCGCCGAGGCAATATCTATATTCATTGAGCGGGGAATTATCGAAAAGTCATCATACCAGATGGCCTTGCCGTGATACCAAGGATGACCGAGTACGGTGACACGCTCGTCGCAGGCCAGCCACATCTGTTGACGGTACCATTCCTTGATGCAGGCGTCAAGGTCGACGGGAAGAGCCTTTGCCCCGGGGACATCCACACGCCAATGAGCTGCGCCGATGGCGTATCGCACGCCGAGAGAGATAAGCTCCTCTTTTGTAGCGGCAAGCTCGATACCGTAGGGCGTTCCCTGCTCGGGAGGTAGGTAGCCTTCTCTTGTTCCCGTTTTCGCGATATAGTCAAATTCGGGCTTTTCAATGGGAGTAAGCTCAACACCGAGTATCATATAAGGATACCTTTTCTGAGCCTCCTTAACCGCTGCCGCAGACGCGCGGAGATCACCCATAAATTTTTCATCGTTAAAATTTGCGTGGTCGGTAATTCCAACAAAGCGCAATCCCTGCGCCTTAGAGTTAGACGCTATGGTCTCAATCGGCGCACTTGCGTCGTATGAATATTCACTGTGTATGTGCCAATCAGAATGAATCATTTTCACACCGCCTTTCTGGGTTTATTATAGCACACATTTGCGGGAATGTAAAGAAGAATTTGCATTTGGCACCAGTGGACACGCCTGCGGCGAGGATTCGCACGCTCTCCGCCTGACCGTAGGGGTCGGCGCCTCGACGACCCGAAAAATCCATCGAACAAACGGGCTGTCGTGGGCGCCAGCCCCTACCGAGAACAGCGGCGAATGCGAACCTAATTCCGCTGCGCGGGGCGGGCACTAGGGTACTCGCCGTTGGCGAGGATTCTTCGCCGAGCCTCCCGTGAGCGAGCTCCCGTCGGCTTTCGGCTCGAATGCGAACCTAGCTCCACAACGCTTCGCGTTGCGTAGCAACGTTTCGAAGCGTTAGTGCTCCAGCCAAACAACAAAAAAGCCACCCGGTTGGGTGGCTTGTTGTTTGGCTGGGGCACTAGGATTCGAACCTAGGTAATGACGGAGTCAGAGTCCGTTGCCTTACCGCTTGGCGATGCCCCATTGACTTGGCTATTATATCACAAAGAATTTCCTTTGTCAAGCCTTTTTTGAAAAATATTTCCTCTCTTTTTTATCCTGTTTCATATATATATTTCCTCTATTTTATATTTTTATTCCATTTTGAAAAATATCGTCAAAATGTGATTGAAAATCCTTCGATAATGTGTTATAATATGTAGGTCATATATCTGCCCGTGGCACAGCTGGATAGCGCGTCAGACTCCGACTCTGAAGGTCGAAGGTTCAAATCCTTTCGGGCAGGCCAAATAACCAAAGGGGTAGCAACACTACCCCTTTGGTTATTTCACTTATCCCTTTCGATGCGGAGCCTCTCCAATGCCATAGGCATTGGATTAATCGGCGCATACCACTCACTTCCCTTTCTATCTGTCTTTCGCGCCGATTTAGGTTCCTAAATCCTTTCGGGCAGGCCAAAAATTCGACAAGTTTCGACTTGTCGAATTTTTTATCCGAGCCGCAGGCCGCCCTTGTTCTTTTTTAAAACAATTGTTAATTTTATGTGTTTGATCGAATGAACAATTCAAGTCATTTTGTGAGGAATATATATAGGATTACATTTTATGTTTTATTCCCCTTATGAAATTTTCTATACTGTGAGGGGGAGCATCCCACCTTTTCTTTAAATATGTTGGAAAAATAATACTCATCGGAGAAGCACAGCTTCGTGGCGATTTCCTTTACAGAAAGGTTCGTGTCGATAAATAGCTTTTTGGCAAAGTCCATTTTTTTATTCAAAACGTAAGTGTAAGGCGTTATTCCATAAAGCTTTTTAAATATCCGTATAGTTTGAGATTCGGACTTGGAAATATGCTTACACAAAAGCTCCAAGTGAAATTTTGAGGTTATCTGGGTATTTAAAAAGTCCTTCATTTCCATGCCTATGATTGAAGTCACATCGTCCTTTTTCATATTAATGTGCATCTTCAAAAATATCTCGTTCAATATCACGATCAATTCGGGAGTGTTATCCATTCTCCCTTTCTTGGCGATTTCTATAATTTGCTTGATCTCGTTTCCAAGATCAAGTCCGACGAAATGAGCCGTATCTAATAATCCGTAACCCTCAATAAGATTTTCGACAAGCTTTCCCGAAATATTTATGAAATGCTTTTTCCATGGATCATCGCTGTTTGAAAAGTAATAGTGGTCTTTGCCCGCGTGGAGAAAATAGCTGTCACCTGCTTTTGGAAAATAGGTCTGGTCATTGAGCTTTATCGTGCCGCCTCCCTCCTCAACGTATTCTATGCACCACACCTCTGATGAAGGTCGGTATATCTTATAATTTTTGTCGGGAAATGTTGTTCCACATAATTGGAATTTTATAAGACCTTGCATTTTTCCTTTTTGGTTTATTCTGTATAGCTCTTCTTTCATGCGTGTATTCCTCATCATTTTGCTTGTCTTCTCTATTGTATTATCATTATTATAACAGTATAATGAAATAAAATCAACATTTTGGGAGGAAAATTTATGAAATTCAGACCTGCGGCTGTTCCGCTTATTACAGTTGATCCTTTTTTCTCTATTTGGTCGTGCAATGACGCACTTTACGCTTCCCCCACAGAACATTGGTCGGGCAGACCCTGTCCCATTGTTGCAGGTGTTTTTATTGACAATACATTTCATTCCGTAAGTGGCTTTGACATCGACGGCAAGCTTTTCAAGAAACGTATTTATCAGAGAAGCGTGGAAATCACTCCCACAAGCTCTATATACAAATTTGAAAACGAGTGGGTAAAGCTTGAACTTACCTTTACAACTCCCCTTCTTCTCGACCGTCTTGACATACTTTCACGTCCTGTAAGCTACGTTGCATACAAGATCGAGAAAAAGTGCGACAAGCCTATGAGATTTATGTTCGGTATCAGCACACGTGCATGTGTTGATAAGAAAAGTCAAAGAGTTGAAATTAAGAAAAACGACTTCTCGCTTTCATGCGGCAACGTTTGCCAAAGCCCTCTTTCCCAGTCGGGCGACAACGTTATGATCGACTGGGGTTATCTCCATCTCTGCGACAAGGGTGCAAGAGTTGGCAGAATACTCGACCAGGAAAGAATAGAGATACTTCCCACGAACGATACGTATAACGGATATGACGACGGCGCATTCCTCTTTGCTATGAGAAACGAGCTTGAGGGTGTTGTTACTGTAGCTTACGACGAGATAAAGCCTATTGAGTATTTCGGTGACCAGCTTGATGAGTGCTATAAGGAGCATTTTGATAGCTTTGGCGATATGGTTAAGTCTGCTATTCGCGAGTACCCCGAGATAAAGAGGCTTTGCGACGAATTTGATACCAAGCTCACCAAGGAGACCGAAAAGCTTGGAGAAAATTATAAGAACATTACCTCTCTTGCTTACCGTCAGGCAATTGCGGCTCATAAGCTTGTAAAGGATACCGAGGGCAACATACTCTTCCTTTCAAAAGAAGATGACTCCAACGGATGTATCGCAACGCTTGACGTTACATACCCCTCAATTCCTCTCTTCCTTAAATACAATCCCGAGCTTGTAAAGGGGATGCTTCGTCCGATCATTAAGTTTGCTAAGTCGGATGCGTGGAAGTTTGATTTCACGCCTCACGATGCAGGTCAGTATCCTCTTTGCAACGGTCAGGTCTACGGGGTACAGGCACTCTTCTTGAGCGGCGGCGGAAACAGAGGAAACAGATTCTTCGGTGAGATCGAGCTTGAAAGACAGATGCCGGTTGAGGAAGCGGGTAATATGCTTCTTTGCCTTGCCGCTGTTAAGAAATATTCGGGCGGCGACCAGACCTTGTTTGACGAGAACAGGGCGCTTATGAAGCGGTGGGTCGACTATCTTGTTAACTTTGGCTACGATCCCTCCAATCAGCTTTGTACCGATGACTTTGCGGGTCATCTCGCGCGCAACTGCAACTTAAGCCTTAAGGCAATTCTCGGAATCGCGGCGTATTCCGAGCTTTCGGGGGATGCTTCCTACATGGAGATCGCCAAGAAATACGCAAAGCAGTGGGAGATGGATGCCAAGGCAGAACACGGCGGAACACGTCTTACCTTTGACGGAGCCGAGACCTGGAGCCTTAAGTATAACATTGTTTGGGATAATCTGCTTGGCTACAATATTTTCTCCGATGATGTAAAGATAAACGAGATAAAGATTTATATGTCCAAGATGAACCGCTACGGAGTCCCCCTTGATAGCCGTTCGGATTACACAAAGATCGACTGGCTTATGTGGTCAACCCGCATTTGGGATGACAAGGAATATTTCGATGCTGTTTGTCAGTCAATGATCAATATGATAAACGAAACTCTCGACCGCGTGCCTCTTACCGACTGGTACTATACAAGCACTGCTGACTACCGCGAATGCAGAAACAGAAGCGTAGTAGGCGGATTATTTATCAAGCTTCTTGACTAATCGGCATTTATTGAGGTCAGAATATCAAAAAAATACCGAGAACACAGTTCTCGGTATTTTTTATCCAAGCCGCAGGCTTGGCATATCATCAGCCCTTCGGGCTGTATCTCGTCACGCGCCAGCGTATATCTTTCCTGCGGCTTTTTGATATACACGGCATTGTCGTGATCCAAGAATTACTTCCTTCTTTGCCCAACATTTTATTCTATCGATTGACAACCCCTCAAAGAATGATATAATAACGCCGAAAGAATTATTTCGTAAAGGAGCTTATCAAATGATTAAAAACGTGGTTTTAGACATTGGGAACGTTATGGTCAGCTTCTACCCCGACCTCTACATATCTCAATTTGTCTATCGCAAGGGCGAGATAGATTACTTCAACAAAATATGCTTCAACAGCGAGGAATGGAAGCAGGGTGACACGGGCGATGCCTCCCGCGTGGACATCATCAACTCTATCTGCAAAAAATATCCCGAGGACGCCGAAAAAATCCACCAAATAATGGACAATTGCGACGAAATGCTCCGAGCTTCCGAGAAAAACACAAGCCTTTTAAAAAAGCTTCATAACGCGGGTATCGGTGTGTACTTTCTCTCAAACACCAATCCCGAGGCATTTGACTATATGACCTCGCGCCACGAATTCTTTAAGTATATGGACGGAGGCATAGCCTCATATCAGGACGGACTGATAAAGCCCGGCAAGGATATATTCGAGCTGTTCCTAAGCAGATACGAAAAGCTTGCCGAGGATTGTGTGTTCGTAGACGACACTCCCGTCAACACCGAAGCCGCGGCAGCCGTGGGCTTTAACACTGTAATTCTGAAGAATATAGATGATCTTTCTATGGAGCTCTGCAAATTTCCCGAGCTTAATGCGATCATAAATCTGTAAGGAGAATTTATATGGACTCTCTGTTTGACCTCTCAAAAAAGCACGTCCTTATAACCGCACACGGCGGCTACAATGCGGGTATAATCACCTTTAACTCCCTTCTTGGCTTTGAGGCGGCAGTCAAAGCCGGGGCTGACATAATCGAGCTTGACGTAGCACGCTCGGCAGAGGGCAAGCTCTACGTCTTTCACCCCGGTACCGAAAAGCGGATGCTCGGATATGACTGCGACATCACAAAAATGACCAACGCCGAGATAGACGCCCTGAGAAATCAGACCTCAGACCTTCCCGTTCCTACTCTCGACGACGTATTCGAAGCCTTTAAAAACCGTTGCTATATCAACACCGACAAGGCATATTCCTGCTTTCCCGAGTTAGTAAAAGCGATCCGCCGCCACGGTATGGAGGAGCAGATAATTCTGAAGGGCAGCGCAGGCAATAAAGAAATATACGATATGACCGAGGAGCTTGCTCCCGATATTCCCTTTATGGCAGTATCCACCGACACCGACAACGCGCTTGAGGCGTGCCGCAACAGAAATATAAATTATATAGGCAGTGAGGTGGTATTCGCCAAGGATAACGCCCCTGTTGCTCAGGACTCATATATCGAAATGATGCACAAAAACGGCAAGCTTATATGGGTCAATCCTATTCTTTTTTGGCTTACCTGCCCCTTAGTGGGCGGTCACGATGACCACATCTCTCTGCTGGGAGAGCCTGATAAGGGCTGGGGCTGGCTGGCGGATAAGGGCTACGACATCCTACAGACCGACTGGGTCACCGATTGCATCTCATATTTAAAAAATTCCAACAAATATTACAAAGGCTAAAGGAGCTCTTATTATGCTTAACTATTCAATAATGCGTCTTGACGCGGCGCACGTGGACGAGTACTGCGAGGATATCAGATACCAGATAGAAAACGGCATCTCCACAATGCCACTTTTCGCAATGACACTTACACCCGAGGGAGACCCCGCCATAGATAAGGCGTCTCTTCTGTGCGAGACCTACAAAAAATATAAATCAAAGCTGGACTCTATGGGACTGCCCTCGGGCGTTCTTGTTCAAGCGTCCATAGGTCACGGCTGGAAGCTCAATCAGGAATCGGCGTTTCAAAAATACGTAGCTCTCTCAAACGGAGAGGAGCTTGCCATCTGCTGTCCCTACGACAAGGGCTTCAGAAAATACATCCGCGAGGCGGCGGCTACCATAGCCCGTGAAAAGCCCGACCATATAATGTTTGACGACGACTTCCGTCTTATGGGCGACCGCCCCACCCTTGCCTGCGCCTGCCCCTTACATATGGCTGAATTCAACCGTCTCAGCGGCGAGAGCTTCACTCGCGAGGAGCTTATTGAAGCCTTTAAAAGGAACGATGAAAAATCCAAGCTTTACAGAGAAATATTCGTAAGAACACAGATAGACTCGCTTATAGAATGCTCAAAGGAAATGAGAGCGGGAATAGACTCGGTTGACCCCTCGCTCCCCGGCTCATTCTGCGCCTGCGGCGACGGAACAGAGGGCGCCTACGAGATAGCCTCTATACTTGCGGGAAAGGGTAACCCCATAGTTCTGCGTCTGCACAACGGAAACTACTGCAAGGCAGACCCCAGAAACTTCATTCACGCTATCCACAGAGCGGCAACAGAAATATCTACTCTGCGCGGAAGACCCGACGTGCTCCTGGCAGAGACCGACACCTGCCCACAGAACAGATATTCCACCCCTGCCTCCCGTCTGCACTCTCAATTCACCTTCGCTATTCTTGAGGGCGCAAGGGGAGCTAAGCACTGGATAACCAGAGGCATATTCGAGCCCAAGAGCGGTGTGGCATACAGAAAGAAGCTTGCAAAGTACAGCGGCTTTTACAACGAGCTTGCGGCTATAAACGGCAATCTTACGTGGCTTGGCTGTAAGATACCCGTATCACCCCGTCCCTTTTACCCGCTCGTCGAGGGAGAAACCGAGCTCTCCAAAAACGACGGCTGGTGCGCTCACGTGCTTGACCGCTTCGGTCTGCCCATACACTTTTCCAATAGCGGCAAGGGAGTTTGCTTCTTTGACGGAACACGCGAGCGTGACTTTACCGACGAGGAGCTTCTCGAAATGCTTAGCGGCGGTATGATTCTTGACGCCGTTGCCGCAGAAAGATTTATAGCCCGCGGCTTTGGCAAATATCTGGGAGTTGACCTCAGACGCAGGGCTGCAAACGAGCCTAACGCGAGCGGAGAGATCTACTACCCTGCGGGGCAAAGCTCAGCTCAGCAAAACGTGCGTGAGATAATCCCGATTTGCGACGGTGTAAAACGCTATTCCGACGTATATCATCTCCGTGACGGAAAATATACGGACATTCTCTTCCCCGCCGTTACCTCCTACAAAAATGAGCTTGGCGGAACAGCGGTAGTATTTGGTGGAGAGTCAACCTTTGAATACGACATCGTTCACGCCTTCGGCTTCCTTACCGAGGCGAGAAAAAATCAGCTCGTGCAGATACTGACAGACCTTGACGCTCTACCCGTATATTATCCCGAGGACGCCGAGGTGCTTATGAAGGCAGCGGAGATGGAGGACGGCAGAATGCTCTGCGCTGTGCTTAATATGACACTTGATATGCTTCCCGACTTCCCGCTGGTTATCCGCAAGGACGTCAAGAGCATTAAACGTCTGTGCGCCGACGGAAGCTATGAAAGCGTTGCGTTTACAAAGAACGGCGACCTTTACACACTCGACCTGACGGTAGGAATATTCGATCCGTTGATACTTATATTAGAATAAAAAATTGGGGGCGAAGGAAATCCTTCGCCCCCAATTTTCATTAAATATTATACTCTTTAAGATATTCCTTGGTATTCTCAAGCATTTCGTTATAAAGCTTTCTCGCGTCGTCAAAGCCTAAGGTGACCAGCGGGTCGTTAAGGAAGGCTGTGAAGGCAAGCTCGGTATCGCGTGTGAGCGCCGCTTCAACTACCGTCTCCTGCTCAGCAACGATACGTGAGATAAGTCCGTATATCTCGGTAGGAACAGGTCCCGCCATTACGGGCTTTATTCCGTCAGCGCTGAATACCGCATTGGTCTCAACCACCACACCAAGAGGAAGATTGGGTATCTGTCCTACGTTGGGAAGGTTTACGTTGGTTACCATAGTATGAAGTCCGAGGAGCGCTCTCATCTGATTTACTCCGTCCTCGCCCGTTGCTCCCAGCTTTATCTTCTCTTCTCCGCTTCTCTTTCTGCGGCTTGCCTCAAGCCTGTTTGCAAGATCCTGCTTACGCCACGAAACGGGGGTAAGTCCAAAGCCCCAGCTTCTTGCAGCCTCGGGCGAAGAAAGATACCATTTGCCCTCACAAAACTCCGCAAGATGTCTGTCGCCTGCGGCTGCGATATATCCGTATCTGCGGAACAGGTCGAATTTTACCTTCTGACAGCAGTCAAATACGTTGTTCATCCAGTTATCATCCTTGCCCTTGGTAAATCCGCTCTCTGCGTATTTGTCGGCAAATTCACGGTATACGGGGAAAAGGTCTATATTCTTATAGTGTGCCGAGGTCAACCACGTAAAGTGGTTGACACCTGTAACGTTGACCTTTATCTCATCTCTCGTTACGTCCTTGATACCAAGAGAATCCTCAAGCATTGCCTTCAGCACTCTCTGTGTTCCGAAAACCTCGTGACAGCATCCAAACGCCTTTATTTCGGGGAAAACTCTGTAAAGAGTACGGGTTATCATTGTCATAGGGTTAGTATAGTTTATAACGTAAGCGTTAGGGCAATGCTCCTTTATGCCCTCTGCTATGACCTCTATCATAGGGAGAGTGCGAAGCGCTCTTACTATACCGCCGGGGCCGCTGGTGTCGCCCACCGACTGGTATATACCGTATTTTTCGGGAGTATGCACGTCACTCGCCATCTCGTCAAAGGTTCCTGGGAGTATGGATATAACAACGAAATCCGCTCCGTCAAGAGCCTCGCCCAGAGTTTCGGTAGCCACGTAATTCCACTTTGATACCGCGCCCTCTACGTCATTATACATATTTCCTATTATCTCGTTGTGCTTAGCCGCCTCAAGGTCTATGTCGTAAAGTGCCACCGTACCGCTCATATCGGGAGCCGACGCAAGGTCACTCATAAGTCCCCACGCCCATCCTCTTGAGCCTCCGCCCACGTAAGCTATCCTTACTTCTTCTATTCTGTTTTCAACGCGTTTCATATTTAGAGCCTCCTTGTATAAGCTTTATGCTACCATTATATATCAAAATAACACTGCTTTCCTTAATATATTTGATAAATTCCAAATATTTTCTTGATTTTTTTGATACAGTATGCTATACTTTATAAAAATATCTGCGGGAGGTAAAAATGTCTGCGCCGCAAAAATACCCCGAAAAATATTTTCGTTTTGAAACCGATATAAACGCAAAGCCCATAGTGGGACAACGGCATTATCACAACGCCTTTGAAATATATTACCTTGAAAAGGGCGAGTGCCACTACTTTATACATAACAAGAGCTATGAGGTAAAGGATGGCGACCTCATACTTATCCCCGAGGGAGTGATACACCATACTACCTACCGAGAGGGCATACACAGCCGAAAGCTGCTATACTGCTCCCAAGCCTTTATTCCCTCCTCTGTCGCAGGCAGGCTCTCATCACTTATCTATCTTTACAGAAACGATAGGGCAGCAAATGAAATAAAGACGATTTTCGCGGATATAGAGCGGGAATATTCCAGCCCCGACGTATTTTCTCAGGGAATAGTCGCCGCCAAGGTAGAGCTTCTCTTTTTCCTTCTGGCGCGGAATGAAAACCAATGCCCAAGGATAAGCGAAGGCAATGCCTACGTAAGTGCCGCGGTAGAATATATACGCAAGAATTTCTCGGGCGAAATAAGTCTTTCCGACGTAGCGCGTCACGTATCCGTAAGCCCCGAGCATCTTTCGCGCATCTTCAAAAAGGAGACGGGCTTTGGCTTTTCCGAGTATCTGACTCTGGTGCGTCTGCAAAAGGCAGAGGAGCTTCTGCGAAACGACAAAGCGCTTTCCATCGCGGAAATAGCCTACCGTTGCGGCTTTAATGACAGCAATTATTTTTGCGAAAAATTCAAGAGAAGCTACGGCGTGCCTCCGCTCAAATACAGAAAGTCCTACGCAGTATAGAAATTTAAATCGACCTAAATATATCAAAAAGGAGATAAAACCCATAAACTAAAATATCATTCTAAGTAGCGCCGCAAGGACCGCCGTACCGTACCGCGGGAGCTACTCAAGCTCTTATGTTGGCTATGGTAGCACTTGTAAACCCCAAGACGAGGTAATACTGCAAGGTCCAAACCGTCCCGACTACAAAGGTCAGATAGATATGGTCAACGCCAAGGCTGTTTACGCAAAGATAGATGAGAGCAACGGCTTTAAAATGACTGCCGACGTCATTGAACCGCTCATTACCGAAAAAACAAAGCTGATAATCATCAATTCTCCCTCAAACCCTACGGAGAGGGATATATGAGAATTTGCTACGCTTCGGAATACGAGCGCTTGGCAGAAGCTTTGGAACGCATGAAAAAAGCCTTCGGGACAAAATAAAAAACGAACGGGTGACCTGCGGTCACCCGTTATTTTACTTTATATGCCATTCCACTCATCCTGCCAATTGACAGTGATATCGTTTTTTTCGTCTATCTCAATGGGAAGAATACTGTAACCCGACTTTTTCAGGTTATGGGGTATCCAGTGGTCGAGCATAAGATAAAATCTGCCATCCACCTCGAATATATAGCTGCTCTGACCGAAAAAGGTCATCCTTGAATTCTCACCCACACAGGGATTGTCGATAAGCTTCCATTTTCCAAGAAGCTGAGGGCATCTTGCATAGAGGGCGGCGTTGGGATTCCATCCCGTACAGCCCGAGGTTATCATATAATACATTCCCTCGTGGAAAAAGAGCGCGGGCGCTTCCCTCTCCTGGTCTGCCATTACCGACACATAAAATCCGTCAAGGTCGTCGTAGTCCTCATTCAGCCTTGCAATGTTGAGAGTCTTGTTCCAGTCCTTTGAGTGGACCAGATAAGCCGTTCCGTCAACGTCCTTATAGATAGTCATATCTCGGGAGTCCTGACGGTTGGGTACGGTCACCCTTTTAAGCACAAAGGGACCCGTAGGCGACTCCGATACCGCTATACCCACTCCCGCGTAGGTATAATCCGCGCTGTCTATATGCATCCACAGCACAAAATTCTTGTTTTTTTCATTATATATCACCTTCGGACGCTCCATGACCTTTGAGGTATGTATGTAGCTTGCGGGGTCATCCTTGTTGCTTTCAAATACAAGCCCCTCGTACTTCCAATTTACAAGGTCCTTTGAGGAATAGCAGTAAACGCCGATAACGTCAACTCTGTTTCTGCCGGGACAGTTGTCCGCCCCCTTATTCTCACCGTACCAATAATATGTATCCCCGTGCTTGATTATACATCCGCCGTGTGCCTGAATATCATTGCCGCAGATATCCTGCCATATGGTTCCGTTTTTCATTTTACTCCCCCTTGCTTTGATAAAAAATTCTATCATATTCAAAAATCTTTGTCAACCCAAATTTATCAACTTGACAATAAATATTTCAAATGATATAATGGATTCATCTTGTAGTAAGGAGCTTTTATTATGAAGATTTGTATCATTCAGCCTGCCTATTCCACCGATTTTTCCAAGATAGACTATTACTTTGACGAGCAGTTAAAGCTCATAGATATGTGCGACGACAGTATGGACCTTATAGTTCTGCCAGAGGCATGCGATATACCCTGCCTTGCGGATTCCAAGGAAAATGGAGAGTTGGCAAGCGCAAAATTTAACAAGCCCATTCTTGACAAAGCGGCAGAGGTCGCAAGACGCTGTAACGCGCTTGTTTTCGTAAACGCCCGTTCATACGAGGAAAGCGGAGCACGCAACACGACCTATGCATTTGACAGAAGCGGAAATATAGTGGGCAAATATTTCAAGCAGCACCTGACCCCCGGCGAGGTCACAAAAAGCCGACTTGACAGCGATTACAGCTTTGAGTTTTCCGAACCCACCGTGGTGGAGATTGAGGGCATACGCTTCGGCTTCCTTACCTGCTACGACTTCTATTTCTACGAGGAATTTGCCAACATGGCAAGGCAGGATTTAGACGTGGTCATAGGATGCTCCCACCAGCGGAGCGACACTCACAGAGCTCTTGAGATAATGTCGCAAAACCTCGCTTATAACACCAACGCCTACGTTATACGCTCCTCGGTATCTATGGACGAAAACTCCGATATCGGCGGCGCTTCTATGGTAGTCGCCCCAACGGGTGAGATACTTGCGCACCTTTACAGCAAGGTAGGAATAGCTACCGTTGATATCGACCCCCACGCAAAATATTACAAGCCCGCGGGCTTTGGGAATCCCCCCTCGGCACACTATGAGTATATAGAAAAGGGGCGTCGCCCTTGGAAATACCGTCCTGCGGGAAGTGCCATAGTCCGTCACGACGAGATAATGAAATATCCCCGTGTCTGCGCACACAGAGGCTTTAATACTATCGCTCCAGAAAACAGCCTCCCCGCCTTTGGTGCCGCAGTGGCAATGGGCGCGGAGGAAATAGAATTTGACCTTTGGTTTACAAAGGACGGAGAAGTAGTATCTATCCACGACCCCACTCTTGACAGAGTGTCAAACGGCACGGGAATGGTATGGGAGCACACCCTCGCACAGCTCCGTGAGCTTGATTTTGGCATAAAGCACGGTGAAGCCTTTAAGGGCATGAAGATACCCACCTTTGAGGAAATACTGCAAAAATTCTCCTGCCACTGCGTAATGAATATACATCTTAAGACCGAGGGAGACAAGCCCGAATATCTGAGCAAGGTGGTAGACCTTATCAAAAAATACGACTGCGAAAAGTACGTATATTTTACGACGGGTGACGACAAGCTTTTAGAAAGGCTACAAAAGGAATACCCGCATATCCCCCGCTGCTGCGGTGCGGGAGGAGGAGCTTGGGAAATAGTTGAGCGAGCTATAAAATACGGTTGCAAAAAGGTACAGCTTTTCAAACCCTATTTCAATCAAGCTATGATAGATAAGGCTCACGAAAACGGGATAATATGCAACGTATTCTGGTCGGACGACCCCGTGGAATCGCAGGAATTCCTTGACATGGGAATAGACGTTATTCTGACCAACGACTACAACCGCATAGCAAAGGTCGTAGCAAAAAAAGAAAAATATATAACCTATTAAAGGAAAAGAAAATGAAAAATATAGCAATTGTAACAGGAGCGGGCGGAGGCTTCGGCAAGGAGCTTACCAAGCTTTTGTTAAAGGAAAATGATATAGACGAAATATGGGCGATAGGCAGAAATGAGGAAAAGCTTGCTCGGCTTAAGGATGAGCTGGGCGATAAAATAAATCCCCTGCCCTTAGACCTCTCACACAGAGAAAGCTATAGCAAGATAGCCGAGCGCCTTAAGGAGGAGCCTACCAGAGTAGCCTATCTTATAAATAACGCGGGATACGCAAAATTCTGTTCATATTCCGACGTTGACGTGGACGGTACTCTCAATATGATAGACCTTAACGTGTGCGCCGTAGTGGCTCTTTGCCTCGCGTGCATCCCGCATATGGACAAGGGCTGCCGCATTATGAACGTGTCCTCACTTTCCTCCTTCTTCCCCCTGCCCTATCTCAATACCTATGCCTCCACCAAGGTTTTCGTAAGAAACTATACACGGGCGCTGAACGTTGAGCTTCGTGATAAGGGAATAACCGCTACAGCGGTGTGTCCGGGATGGATGAGCACTGAGCTTTACGACAGAGCAAAAATAGGCGCCAAAAAAGAAGCAAACAATTATTTTGGAATGAAGCATCCCGCAGACGTGGCAAAAAAAGCTTTTAAGGACACTAAAAAAGGCAAAGCCTTCTCCACCTACGGCATCTATGTGAAGTCCATACACCTTCTTTCAAAGCTTCTTCCAAAAAGACTTCTTATGCGCTTCTGGATGATGCAGCAAAAAATAAAGTAATCCTCTTGCGAATCCCCAAGTTTTGTGCTATACTCAAAATATTGATATTACTCTGCAAGGAGGAAACAAAAATGTTGGAAATAGCAAAATATATATACAACGAGGGCGGAAAGCACGACCCTGTATTCAGACGCAGATTTGAAGCAAAAAGCGGCTCGTCAGCAACGCTTACCGTGTCGGCGCTCGGTGTATTTACAGTATATCTTAACGGCAAAAAGCTCGGTCGTGAGCTTCTTGCTCCCGGTTGGCAAAACTACGCCGAGCGAATAGCCGCTGTTACCTATAAGATAGATAAGCTGAGAGCTAAAAACACCCTCGAGATATACGCGTCCTCGGGCTGGTATTCGGGAAGCATCTGCGTATTCTACTGGGATCCCGACAAGCTTTACCCCAAGCATCCCACCTGCGTTATTGCCCAGCTTGATTATACGGCACCCAACGGTAAAAGGGCAACTATCGTCACCGACGAGAGCTTTGAGGTCAGCGATTCCAAGGTTATACATTCGGATATATACGACGGCATAATATACGACGCCAATTTTAAAGAAAAGTGGCATCCTGCGACTCTACATGAGTACACCAAGGAAAAGCTATATCCCTTTGACGGAGCTCCAGTCACCGAGCACGAAACCGTATTCCCCTCAAAGCTGATAATCACACCCCAGGGTGAACGCGTCCTTGACTTTGGCATCAATATGGTTGGATACCCCGTCATAAAACTCAATGGAAAAAAGGGGCAGAAGGTCAGCTTCTCATTTGGCGAGATACTGGACAAGGACGGGAATTTCTATAACGATAATTACCGCAACGCCAAGTGCAGATACGACTATACCTGCAAGGACGGCGAGCAGAGCTTTAAGCCCATAGGTACGTTCTACGGCTGGAGATATCTGCGCATAGATGAATTTCCTCACGAGTATAAAGAGCTTACAGATGAAATAACGGCTGTGTGGATACACTCCGATATGAAGCGCACGGGATATATAAATACTTCAAATCCCCTGCTTAACCGCCTTTTCGAGAATATAATCCGCGGACAGCGCGGAAATCACGTGGATATCCCCACCGACTGCCCTCAAAGAGATGAGCGCCTTGGATGGACGGGTGATGCGCAGGTATTCGTAAAGACTGCGGCATACAATTTCAACATCCTCGAATTCTTCCGTAAGTGGCTTACGGATATGGTGATCTCTCAATCTCCCAGCGGCATGATCCCCCGAGTTATTCCCGTCCCTAACTACGTCGGTTCATGGAGAGAACAAAGCGCTCCCTGCTCTGCTTGGTCGGACGCCGTAACCATCTGTCCTATGGAGCTGTATATGGCATACGGCGACCGCTCTATCCTTACACTAACCTTTGAGGCTATGAAAAAGCACGTCGACTGCATAACTCAAAGAACTACCACGAAATATCTGTGGACGGGTGACGAGCAGCACGGCGACTGGCTGGGTCTTGACGCTCCCTTCGGCTCGTATAAGGGAAGCTCCTCCGAGGATATCATTTCCTCGGCGTACTACGCAAGATCCACCGAGATAGTCTGCAAAGTGGGACACATTCTCGGCGAGGACGTAGGTGAGTACGAAAAGCTCCTTGAAAACATCAAAAAAACGTATACAGATACCTACGAGGACGCTCTGAAAACTCAAACAGAGTGCGCACTATCGCTCCACTTCGGACTCGTAAGAGATAAAGAAAAGATAACGGCACGCCTTGTGGATAAAATACACGCCGCGGGAGATAAGCTCGAAACAGGATTTATAGGAACTCCCTATATCCTCCACGCGCTGTCAAGCAACGGCGAGAGCGAACTTGCGTATAAGCTCCTGCTCAATAAGGAGTATCCCTCCTGGCTCTACCCCGTTACTATGGGAGCGACTACCGTCTGGGAGCATTGGGACGGACTTCGCCCCGACGGGGTGCTCTGGAGCACAGATATGAATTCCTATAACCACTACGCATACGGAGCCTGTGCCGATTGGATGTATTCGGTAGCGGGAGGAATAAACACCGACCCCGAATATCCGGGATATGAGAGAGCCATCATAGCTCCCGTTCCCTCCAAACAGCTCGGCACATTCAGCGCCAGATACGAAACGGCGTACGGCGAGATAGCCTCCTCCTGGTACTACGAGGGCGATACGGCACATTATACAGTAACTACTCCCGTTCCCTCCAAAATAATAATAGAGGGAAAAACCTACGAGGTAGAGGCAGGAACCTATACGTTCTAAAAAGCAAAAGGCATATTTCAAAAGAAATATGCCTTTTTTGATTTAAAGTCCTTGACAAAGGAAGCTTTGTGTGATAAAATATAGACCGTGCCGATATTTTGGCTACATACGGAGGGATATTTCGCCTGCGGCGAATGTTGCGAAGTGGATTCGCTTGCCTTACGGCAACCGAGCCACATCTCAATCCTCTCCTCATTTCATTCGGAGGGATATCGAAGCGGTCATAACGAGGCGGTCTTGAAAACCGTTTGGGTTCACGCCCACGTGGGTTCGAATCCCACTCCCTCCGCCACAAAAACACCCCTTGGGCAAGTGCCCGAGGGGTGTTTTGTTATTTATCCTCTATATGACAGCCGCAACAAGAGCTGCAACCGCCCTGTTTATTTTCCTTTTTGTCCTTTGCCGCGCAAGAGCAGCTATCGGGACATCCTATACATTTTTTACCGCTCTTCTTTGCCTTGATTATGTAAGCTAACGCTGCGCCCACTATCAGAACGATAGCGGCAATTACGATTATATCTACAAGCTCCATTTCCTCACCTATCATACATTAACGGTCTCTTTATGAGCGGCCTTTCCCGCGAGAGCGTATTCAGCCTTGAGCTGCTTATTCTTTCTTATGATAAGAACGGTTATAACTGCCGCAAAGAGTGCTACTATAGCCCAACCAAGGATAGGCATCCAGAGAGGACCGAAGCTGCGAGTGGTAAAGAGGGTTCCAAAGAAGAAGGTAAGGAAGCCTACGCTGTATCCTACTCCGAACTGAAGTCCGATACCTGCCCAGAGCCATTTTCTGCTCTTGATCTCGGAGTTCATAGCACCTATTGCCGCGAAGCAAGGAGGTGTAAAGAGGTTAAACATAAGGTATGCAAGAGCCGCCGCTCTGGATATAGCAAACACAGCCGCAACCGCTCCTCCTGCTCCCTCCATAAGGGCAAGCTCCTCGGTATCAATAAGATTTTCAAGTCCAACGAAGCACACCGCAAGAGTTCCAACTACGTTCTCCTTTGCGATAAATCCTGTTATCGCCGCAGCGGCAAGCTGCCAAGCAAGAACGCCTACGATTGGTGCCACAATATACGCAAAGGGCGCGGCAACCGTTGCAAGAATAGACTCTCCCGCATTATCAACAGGCTTGAAATCCCAGCCAAAGGTCTGCATGAGCTGTACAGCAAAGTTACAAACGAGAATGATAGTACCCGCCTTAACTACGTATGACCATCCTCGCTGGCACATAGAAAGAAATGCCTTCCATACGCTGGGAGCTTTATATTCGGGAAGCTCGATAATAAAGAACGACTTTTTCTTCTTACTTCCCGTAAGCTTGTTGACCAGCAACGCGCAAAGGAATATAATTATGATACCTACGAAGTACATCAGTGTACCTACCCAAGCGGCATCCTCGAAGAACGCGCCCGCAAAGAGTGCGATAACGGGAAGCTTTGCTCCGCAGGGCATAAAGGGTGCCAGCATAGCGGTAGCTCTGCGCTCACGCTCATTACGGATGGTACGGCAAGCCATAACTCCGGGGATTGCGCATCCTGTTCCCATAACAAAGGGTATCACCGATTTTCCCGACAGCCCCACCTTTTTAAAGATAGGGTCAAGCACCACGGTAGCGCGCGCCATATATCCGCAATCCTCAAGAAGGGCTATCATAAAATACATCACCATAACCAGCGGCAAGAAGCCTACCACAGCTCCCACACCGCCGATGATACCGTCGATCACGATAGAGGTCAGAAGAGGATTCGCCCCCTCCATAAGACCGCCGACCCATTCTCCAAACATCTCTATAAAGGTAACAAGCCCGGGGAGAGTATATCCGTTTGAAAACTCATAACCCTCTGCGATCCAAGGACCTAACCACGCCTGAGATATCTGAAAGACAAGGAACATTACCACCGCGAATATTGGTATTCCCGCCCACTTGTTGGTAAGCACCGCGTCTATCTTATCTTGAAAATTCTTATTTTTTGTAAGTGTTTTTCTGGTTTCGACCTCTTTAACTATGCCGTTCACAAAGGCAAAACGCTTTCTGTCCGCCTCTACTACGGCTTTTTTATCAGATAAATCTATCTTTTCTTGAACGTAAGGCGCGGTCTGCTCTCTGCCTATAACCGACATCACCTCCGACACCACGTTCTCTATTCCCTCGCCCGATATAGAAGCCGTTTCCACTACGGGACATCCAAGCATCCCCGAGAGTGCCTTCACGTCTATCCTATTATGCTTTTTCTTGTTTGCGTCAGTCTTGTTGAGCGCTACCACCATAGGTATTCCCAGCTCAAGAAGCTGTGTGGTAAAGAAAAGACTTCTGCTGAGATTGGTGGCGTCAACTATGTTGATTATTGCGTCGGGATTCTCGTGCTTTACGTAGGAGCTGGTTATGCTCTCCTCCGAGGTAAATGGCGACATAGAGTACGCGCCGGGGAGATCCACCGCAACAAGCTCCTCGCCGCTCTTATGAAGACTCCTTTTTATAGGATGCTCTTTTTTATCAACGGTAACACCCGCCCAGTTTCCGACCTTTTCATTTTTACCCGTCAGGGCATTGAACATCGTCGTCTTTCCGCTGTTGGGGTTACCCGCCAATGCAATTCTCATTTGTTCCTCCTGATATAAAAATTTTATTTTTATCTATCTTATTCGCGAGTTTGCCACTGCTAACTCGCCTCCAAAAAAAATAATCCGAGGATTATTTTTTTCAGATAATTATTGCGTCAGCCAGCTGGTCGTCGATATTATATCTACCGTCCTTGATAGAAACGACACATCCGCGCTTGCGATGCGAAATTACCGTAATGGGCTCTCCGCTGTAACAACCCAGCGAGAACAAGAACGCATCAAGCTCTTCGTCATCGGTCTCGATGCCCTTAATGATATATTCCTTTCCTTCTTCCGCGGAACGTAAAGTCATAACGGCCTCCGATTTTGTTTTTAATGAGTTAGCCTTTGCTAACCCTGATATATATTACACCTTTTTTCCTATTTTGTCAATAGCTTTTTAAAAAATTTTTCTATAAATTTAACCAATTTAAACGGCTTACCGAAAATATCCTCTCGGTAAGCCGTTTGTTATCTTTCCCACTTTTCCGTAAGAGCTCGTATCTGAGAGGCAAATCTCGCGTTTTCCTTGTTTGGTCTGCTCTCGCACCTCTTTGCTAACGCCAGAAGCATTTCCGCCTGAGCTACCAGCTCGGAGTGAACACTGTTGCGCCTTGCCCTTGCCTTAGCCGCATCAGCCGCCGTGGCGCGTTTGCTTTCGGTGTAGGCGGTCATTATTCCTCTGGCAAGGTCGTACTCGGTTCCGCTGAAAGGAGTTTCCGCCGCGTATCCCCTTTGATTAAGCTCATCCTTAAGCGACCGTATGGAGTCCTCAGTTCCGTGGTTGAGAAAAACTATGGTCGGCTTTTTCTCAAATCCCGAAAGCCACTTCATCAATCCGTCCTTGTCAGCGTGTCCGCTCGTACCCTTAAGAGAGCGTATCTCGGCGCGCACGGCTATCTCCTCTCCGAAGAGCTTTACAGACTCCACACCGTCAAGGAGCATTCTTCCAAGGGTCGCCTCTGCCTGATATCCTACGAAAAGGATAAGGTTTTGCGCTCTCCAGAGATTGTGCTTAAGATGGTGGCGTATTCGCCCCGCCTCGCACATTCCGCTGGCGGAAAGTATCACCTTCGGAGTATTGTCATCGTTTATGTGTTTGGAATCCTCCACCGTCACAGACAATCTAAGATCCTTAAATCTTATGGGGTCTATTCCCTCTTTGATAAGCGCGTTAGTTTCCTCATCAAAGCAGGAAGGGTCACACTTAGAGAATATTTCGGTAGCCTCCACGGCAAGCGGACTGTCAACATATACAGGAAAATTTCCTTTTTTCACTAAGCCCCTCTGCTTTATTTCCCTAATAGCGTATAGCATCTCCTGAGTGCGCCCAACGGCAAAGGAGGGTATTATCACGTTTCCTCCCCTTGAGAGCGCTCTGTCTATATGCTCCGCAAGAACCTCCACCGTGTCTGTATCTCTGTCGTGCTCTCTGTTGCCGTAGGTTGACTCAAGAACCAGATAATCCGCATCTTTAACCGTCAGAGGGTCCTTTATAATAGGCTGGTCTGTATTTCCCACGTCGCCGCTGAAAACTATTTTCTTCTCGACCGCTCCCTCGCGCATCCATATTTCAATAGCCGCCGAGCCGAGAAGATGTCCTATGTCGGCAAAGCGTATATCAACTCCCGCGGCTACGGTAATTCTCTGGTCATAGGGTATTCCCTTAAAGAGAGAGATAGCACCCTCCGCGTCCTCCATATCGTATATGGGAGAATATGCCTCCTCACCCGCGCGCTCAGCCCGTCTGTTTTTCCACTCCATCTCGGACATCTGTATATGAGCGCTGTCACGCAGCATGATGTCACAGAGCTTTGCGGTCATCTCAGTGGAATAGATAGTGCCTCTGAAGCCGTCCTTGTAAAGTCTGGGTAACATTCCCGAATGGTCGATATGAGCGTGGGTGAGAAATACCGCGTCTATCTGACTTGCGGGTACGGGTATAGGCACGTTCTGAAAAACGTCTATCCCCTGCTCCATACCGCAGTCAACAAGATAGTACCGACCGCTTATCTCAAGCAACGTGCAACTGCCCGTAACCTCGTTAGCCGCGCCTATGAACTGTATCTTCATAGTATCTTCCTCCTTATTAGATTTTGACAAGCTTTCCCCTTTCAATTATATTATACCACAAAAGCGTCTATATTTCAACTCATAAAAAAATTAAGCCTGAGCATCCTAAAAATATGAAAAGAGGATAATTTATGCCGTATTTTAGTTATCACGCCACAGCAAAAAAGCTTATCCGCGAGGGTAAGCTCAGGAGCTATTTTTTCACCGAAAGATACCGCTCCGTATCCCCCGCTCTTGTTTTGCTCTTTGACGACTTAAAGCACCCCGTTATGCCAATACGTGAGCATCATTGGGAGGAATATATGAGAATTATATCGGAGCTATCGTCAAGGAAAAGACCTTTAATTTAGTACAGCTAAATCGCTCAAATTCAAACACCTCCCTGATTACCCAAGGAGGTGTTTGACAAATTTATTTTACTTCTTCCATACGAAGCGAATATCCAAGCAGCTCGCCGATACTTGTAATCTTTCCCCTAACCGTAACCGTGTCGCCCTTTGATTTGTTCATTAGATATTCTCTTTGCCCATCATCCTTTATATAACACATTACGGTATCAAAATTCCACTCCGAGGCGGTAACCGATTCTATGGTAATATATTTTCCGTCACTGTCAAAACTTGATATTTTTCCCGTTAGCTCTACGTATTTATTTTGATAATCCTTTTCAGCCTTCAAAGCGTTCTGCTTCAGATCCTCCAGCATTTTGTCAATATCCACTTTTTCATACTTATTCTCTTGCGATTCTGCCGTTCCGGCTCCACTGTCTGTGCCTCCGTTTTCTAAAGTTGCATCTTCACCACCGCTACCTATCGCCGCTATAATAAGTACTCCCAAAACAATTATTGTCCAAAACCACCATTTAGTATATATGGGCTTAGGTAATTTAACATTGCACACGGGACATTTCTTCATTTTTAGGGTTACATCAGTGTTGCCACAAGTAGGGCATTTGATCTGTTTGTTTTTCATTTTGCTCTCCTTTTATGCGATTCAGTTTGATTGTGTATATATTATACTCAATTTTTGAGTAATTGTCAATACTCAAATTATGAGTATGGTACACTTTTTACACAATTATATTTTAAGGAGATTTTATGAATTACCGTATAAGAATGAGAAATCTTAGAGAAGACAGGGATTTAACTCAAAAGCAAGTCGGAGCGCTTATTAATAAATCTCAACAAGGGTACAGCCACATTGAGGACGGACGGGCGGAACTAAAAATTGACGATCTTATAAAGCTGTGTAAATTTTATAATGTTTCATCTGATTATTTGATAGGTCTTTCAGATAACGTAAGATGATTTATAAATATTATCTACCCGCGAGTCGATATTTATTATTTTGTGGCGACAATCCGCACCAGTCGCATAGTC
>JAEIGA010000817.1_pt1 | contig 46195 bp, 72 predicted proteins | sample 9270691 | NCBI WGS metagenome assembly JAEIGA01 (sample SAMN17057246, study PRJNA624740) | gut metagenome | biome: biome; isolation source: fecal sample | host: Bos grunniens | place: China: Xizang | collected 2019
CATAAATACGGTAAACCTAAGCCATATCCTGTGAGTTTTGGGATATACAAGGGAAGTAAAATAACATCTTACGGGGAATACACTTGGGGAATGTTCAAGGGTTACAGAATAGAAATTTACAACGCAAAAGAACATAATCAAAAGTTACAATATGTCAGCGACAGCCAAAGTTTAAAATGGTAAAAATCAAAATTGATATACATACAAGATGGTATTAGAAAAATAATAAGGAGTGAAGAAAGATGATACATCCAATTAAAGCATTACACAATTTAATTCTAAAGAACTTTATTAAAGATGCATTAGAAAAACTGCCTGAATTAAAACAAGCAGGACTAAATTATTTAAAGGAACACGCAGATGAAATTTTGGAAGCAGTTAAAAAAGCGATTATTTCCGCAGTCAAAAAGTTTATTGAACAAAAGAAAAAAGACGCAAATGCAAAAATCGTGGAGATTACTGGCAGCTCCAACTAAAAGGGGATTTTGGTTTTGGTTAAACATTAAGTTTTAGGGCAGCAGACTCCTTTAAATCCTTCGTAATCATTTGTTCATTCGCTGCCCTTTGTTTTTTTTAAAGGGGAAAGTATGGGAACATTTTTAACAGATAAATCAAGAATTGCACAAACAAACATTGAGGGTATTTGGTACACAGAAGATAACCAACTGTATAAAGATGATGACGGCAGAATATATTTAACACCGAGAAACACACTAACAGATGGCTATACAATACCACAAATATTAACCCCTTTTGTTGGCGGTAAATTTCATCACGATGTCAGATGCTGTATAGGACACGACTTCGAGTGTTATTATCACAAGGTTTTAAAGGTAAATCTAACCGAATTTCAGTTAAAAAAATCACGCTTGTTAAAATATGTTAAAGGCTTGTGGATTTGTGAGGATATCCCTTTACAGTTTTTAATTATTGAGGACACAACATTTAGAGAAACAAATGACCGCTTTATGCGGATGCTCAAGAGTTTAACAAACATCTCTAAAAAAGATCAGATTTTAATAGGCAGCGCAGTAAATCTCAATTTGGGATGGTTAAAAGAACCGCACACGCTGCATACAGACAGATTATACAGAATAGATTATGAACAGATAAGGTAAGGGGAAAATGAATTTTAGTCCGGAGTTGATATTATCAGTTGTTATACAATTAGTTGCAGTAGGCATATTTATCGGAGTTTTTAAGACAACCGTATCATTTATGCAAGAGCAAATTGCAGAGATAAAACAAAATCTTAAAGACGATAAACAAGAACTAAAAGAAGAAATGACAAAATACAATAATGTTTTAGAACGAATGATTATTGTTGAGCAATCTACCAAGTCAGTACATAAAAGAATCGATATTATGGAGGATAAATGCTAAACAAAATTACACTACATTGGACAGCAGGGAGAAATATCCCCAATGCTGAAGAAATGAAACACTATCATTATTTGATAGATGCTAACGGCTTATTGTATAAAGGTTTTTATTCGCCAGAAGATAATTTGAATTGTGCTGATGGCAAATATGCGCAACATTGTGGAGGCGGTAACACAAATAATATCGGTGTGGCTTTTTGTGGCTGCAGCGTTCCTAAAGGAATACCCGTTAAAGATACTATTTACCCTTTGACAAGAAAACAACTTGAAAAAGGCTTTGAATTATGCGCTCAACTATGCAAAAAATACAATATTCCTATTGATAAAGCGCACGTCTTTACTCATTATGAATTCGGCTTAGCACATCCAAAAACATCAAGCGCAGGAAAAATAGATATTACCTATATGCATCCGTTCCCTAAAGAAAACAAGAATACTTGCGGCGATTTTATAAGAAACAAAATCAAGTGGTATTATAACAAATAACTTTTTCATTATATCCTCCTAAAACGAACTACTATAGCCTTGCATCTTCGGATGTGAGGCTTTTTTGTTATTTACCCCGCATTCCCCTTGAGGGGAACGGGAAGGGGTGTTATTATCCTTCATTTTTGTAATTTTTTTGCAGTTTTTCTCTTATTTTTGCAAAATAATTTGGTTCTATTTCCCCGACATCTTCATTATTTATGGTTTTTAATCGTTTTAATTCTAACGTTTGGTATCTTTTTGGATCTACATAAGGAAGATTTTTGAAATAATTTTGTTTTTTATTTTGTTCTTTATTATTTGTTATCATGAAACGGTCAGATTCCGACTTTTTAAAAGGTTCATTTTCCGACCGCTCACAGGTCAAATTTCGCACTTTTGGAGTAATTAGATATTTGTTATAGTTCCCATTAACTTTTGAGCGTTTTGACTTTATTATTAACCCCTCGTTAATTAAATCTTTTATTGCTTTCTTTGTGGCTGTTAATCCGATTCCCAAAATATCTGCAATAAAATTTACCGAAGGGAACACGACAGAGCCGTTTTTATTTTCGTTTAAATGTGTTGTGAGTTCCAGTAAAACCAATTTTGTAACCGGTGTTAAATTAAATTTGTTAAGATTTCGCAATAAATTTGAAGTTAGTTCAAATTGTGAAACTCCCGAATTGACATGCTTTTTGGCTGTGTTTTGCATCTTTCTCCCTCCCTAATTTTGGCAATACAAACTTGACCAATGCCGGAAAAAGTGCTATCCTATAGTTACGAAGTTTTAATAATCAATTTTAGGAAAGGCTTTTTCTTCGGAAAAGGTCTTTTTTTATTATGTTTGGCATGCTTTTTGCATGCATCTTGCATTAATTGTAAGAGCATGTTATAAACATTGTCAAGTATGGTTTTTAACAGGATTTAAAAAGGTATTAAACATTATAAAGGGGGTTATAAAGTATGGAAAAAGAATTAAAAATATCAGAATTGGCAAGTATTTGGGGCGCATCTGTTCCGACTACTTGGAATAGAGTTCGTAAAGATGGGTTGTCAACCTTTAAAAAGAAAGACGAAAATAACAAAGAAGTAAACTATGTGCGCATTCCAGATGTATATATTGAAAAATATCTTAATAACGTTAATAACAACGTTAAAAACAATGATAATAACGGTTATTATGAAGATATGTTAAATGTTAATAACGTTAATAATAATGTTGAAAGTTCAAAAACTCTACAAGAACAAGGTTTTACTAATGAGGATATTAAAGAGATTATAACGACAATAACAACGGTTAATAAAGATTATAATGATAGGTTGACAACCTTAACAGACAGATTAATAAGCGCAGAAAGTAAACAGTTACTACTAGAAGATAAAGCAAATAGAGAAGGTTATTATATAAATGAAATTAACAAGTTAGAAAAAGAAAATAACCGTTATAACCTTTATAATAAAGTGTTAATAAGCATTATAACCATATTATTAATCTTTATAACTGCCTTTATCACTTATCAAGTTGCTAAAAGTAATACAGTTAGTAATACAGTTAGTGATACAGTAGTTGAAAAAAGTGTACAAGTAGCGCCAAAAAGTGAACAAGTAAGGGACCAAGTAAGTGTACAAGTAAAACAGAAGCCAAAATCAACGCCAAAGCGCAAGAAATAACTCAATTACAAGATAAACACACAGTACAATTACAATGAACATTAAACAAGTTCGCTACCGTCAGCAGGTTTTATTCTTCCACATAATAATAAAAAGAGATCTGTAAACCACCAAATACAAACAGCAACTAATGGAATAGCGCCAACAACAAACCAAACAGTCAGCCAACCTAAAATCCATAAAAATAATATCACGCTACCACTTGCATCATCACCTAAATAGAATCTATGCGCACCAAATACACCTAGAAAAAACCACAAAACAAGTGCTAAAGCCATTGACTTATGTGGTTTTTGTTGCACATTATTTTGTGTAGCGCATCCGCAATGTACGCATATTACGGCTTTATCGTCTATTTCTTTACCACAATTTGAACAAAACATAAATCCTCCTATCTTAAATCTCTCATTAAACCTACTATTTGACCAATTATATTAACATCTTTCAACTGATTCCCTGTTAATTTCCGGATGTCATAATCTTTATTTTCTGATATTATCATCAACTGATCAACATTCTTTGCAAGCCGTTTGATAAATATTTCATCTTTATAACAAAAGATATACGGCTTGTTATCGATGATTTGTTCACCGTTCCAATGTTCAACAATAAGTTTGTCATTATCATAGAATAGCGGCATCATAGAATTTCCTTTGGCGTTTATAACAGAATATTGCTTAACCGGAGAAAATTTCTCAAAAAATGCCTTTTTAGGTACAATTATTTGTTCTTTTTCTTGAGAAAGTTCAAAAACACCGTTCCCACAAGAACCGAAAATATCAGGGTAGTAATCAAGAGTTACGGAATTATTATTAGATGAAACTTCTTCCGCATATAAATTGATTCCATAATAATCATTTATCATTACAATTTCATCACTCGGAATATCACTATCCCTATTCGCTCGATTACTCATTGTACTTTGCTTTGTTCTACATATATTACAAAGTTCTGCTTGTGATGGAACATAATTTATTAAGTTTTGTAAACGGTTTAAAACTACACTATATTTCACTTTTAACCCTTTTCTCATACATTTAATGTATTTGTAATGTTAATGTGTTGACATTGTAATCTGTATGTGATATTGTTATTACATAATCAGTTGAGGAACAAAGATTATGAAAGAAAAAATGATTAGTACAAGAATTTCAGAAGAACTTGAAACTTTAGTTATCAAATATGCAGAAAAGCATAAATGGTCAAAAAGTTTTGCGTTAGGTGAAATCCTATACCAATTCTTCTATGAACTAAGCGGAGATAGTGCTTAGTTGTTTATCCGATAGAAAAAGGACTTTAAAAACTTAAAGCCCCAAATCTATCTCCTAAGATAACTAAATAATAGCACAAAGCGGACAATAAATCAAATTGCCCGACAGATTAAATTGTGCTTTTTTACAAAAAATTTACAAATTATACTCAACAATTTAATAAAAACGGTTTATGCCCGATACCAAGCATACGGCGAAGAGAGGTGAGAAAACAAGCCGATAGACATTTACCATCCGACAGGTTGGACGGAATAAAAAAAGACGAGTATAAAAGTTTTAAAGGGGCTATTAAGCCCCTTTTTAAACAAATAGATTTGTGTTTTAATTTTCTAAAAGAGGTAAGTATGACAGACTTAGAAAAACAATACTATGAAAAATGGATGGAACAAGTTAGACAAAATCGGAAACTAAAACAAAAACTTGAAAAATATCAAAAAATTGATGAAAGAATAAAAGATATTGAATGGCAAACGGTAAAATACAAAAAGTTTTATCATCCATTAGCAAGGGAATATAAAAGGCTTTACGATTTTACTCAAATCTTGGTAAATTATTTTGAAAAGTTAGTAAAATTGTATAACAGTTTGATTTTATTAAACCCTAATATAAACGTAAAATTAAGGGATGAAGATAAAAACAAAGTAATAAAAGAATTGCAACTTATATTACTAGAATTTATAAAATTAAAAATCCCTAGTGAATACGATGTTATGGAAGATATAGAAACTCCACCAAAAATATTTAAAACGGTAAAAAAAGAGTTTGAACGAAAGAATTTTATAGTAAAGAAAAATAGATAACGGCTACAAGTTAGCCGTTTTTTATTGCTTACGAGAACTTAACCCCTTTTGAGTACGGCAAACACTATAAATTATAGGAGAGAAACAGTTAAGTAAATAAAAAATTACCACAAATCGCTTTAATTGTATAAACCCGCCGGAGAATGTTTGCCCTCCGGTGGTAAGGGGAAAACAAGAGGAGATTACAACTATGAAACTTGAAGAAATTATTGAGGGCATATTATTTGGAGCTGCAACTTGGTTTGTACTTTATCAATATGTATTTATAGGAGGATAAAATGTTTAAGAGAATTTGTGATTATTTTAGATCCGGAAGTTTAGAAGATGAGTTTGAACAGTACAAAGCATTACACAAATATGCAGTAGTAAAAGCAAAGATGGTTATGTATTATGAGGTAGTTTTGGCAAACTCTGTTAATTTACCGCCGTTTATGGGTGGAGATACACCGGAGAAATGCGCAGACAGAGATATAAAAGAACTTTTATCAAACGATATAAACAAGTTTAACGAATCGTATGAAAAAGCGTGGTGTGAAATAGCACCGAATCTAACTTAAAATCCAGTATGTACGACTATGGCGGGATCCCTATACTTCTACATTTATGTTATCTACCCGCCATTTTTTTTTGGAGGTTTATTATGTGCGGATATAATCCATTTTATTGGTATGAATACGACTTAGACAATGAATATAAAGAAAGGACAGGATTATGCAAGGATTTCAACAAGCAATGCAGGAATACGAAAGAAAACTATTCGATCCATACGGAGATGAAGAATACGAAGAAGAATATGACGAAAAAATAGATTATTTAGAAACTCAAGCAGATTATATGTTAGAAGAAATGAGGTTAGGAGATTAAATGAAAATCATAAATTATAAAGAGGGTATGACAATTCAAGCCCCTTGTGCAATTCGTGGGATGCCTATAGATGTTTATCATAAACATCCGGCATTATCTGAAAGCGGGTTAAAAACTTTACTTGATTGCCCTGCAAGGTATTATTATAAATATCTGTCAGGGGATTATGAACCAAAAGAAAAGCCAAGTTTTAAAATCGGTAAGGCTTGCCATAAGTATATTTTAGAGGGGGAAGATGCTTTTTACAAAGAATATTGGCATAATCCATATTCAGATTTAACCAAAACAGAAATTGTAAGAATTTTACAGGATAAATTTAAGTATGACTGTACGATAAAGAATTTTCCTGTATGTGATTTAATGGAAATGCTTTTAAATAGTGAAGGCATAGAACAAAAAGCAATACACTTGAACAAAAACGAACTTAATCAGGTTATAGGAACTGCAAGAGCCATAAAACAAAATAAAAAAGCCTATAATGCATTTCATCAAAAAGGCGAAAGTGAAATCAGTCTTTTTTGGGTTGATGAAGAAACAGGCTTGATGCTTAAATGCAGACCTGATTATTTACCGGAGAATCATTTGCTTGTACCTGATTACAAAACGTGTCAGAGCGTAAACCCTGAAAAGTTTTATGGTGATTTTATTACATACGGTTATCACATTGAAGCTGCTATGTATATGAAAGGTATTAAAGCAGTATTTGGAGATGATGTAGAAACATTTTTCTTTGTAGCACAAGAAAAAGAACCTCCTTATATTACACAGGTTTATGTTCCCGATAGTGCAATTGTTACTTATGGGGATAAGGCTGTCAGACTTGGGATAGAGAAATTTATTGAATGTCAGCATACAGGAGTATGGGAAACATATTCTGAAAAAGTAATTGAAATGACGATAGCACCAAAACCTGATGATATGTTAAACAATTACGATAAAGAAAATAGTATATGTTATGCCCCTGCTTGGGTTGACAAGATGATACTAAAATATGAGGTTTATTAAAATGGATGAAAAAAAATTACAAGAGCAATTTAGTGCTCCATTTTATCCTTCTGAAATAGAATGGAGAATAGGAGCAACAAACGGCGACAAAACAAAAGGCATCGCCCTTCCATATATAACAAATCGAGCAATACAAAACAGGCTTGATGAAGTTTGTGGAGTATTTGGTTGGAAAAATGAATTTATTGTAAATGACAAATCAAAGATATGTGGAATTTCTATAAAAATTAGCGATGAATGGCTTACTAAATATGATGGGGCAGATGATACCAATATTGAGGCTACAAAAGGTGGTATATCCAATGCAATGAAAAGGGCTGCTGTTCAATGGGGAATAGGCAGGTATCTATATAAATTACCGACTTTTTGGGTAGCAATAGAAGGACATGGAAAATCATATAAGATAAAAGGCAAACCGCCTGAATTACCTTCTTGGGCATTGCCTAAAGAAATGAGTGGCGATAAACCACAAAAAATAACAGATGATTACATTATCCCAATACCTAAACATATACAAGAGGTAATCTCATTGTTTGGTGGTTTTGGTGTAACTCAGGGAGATTTAGAAAATTACTTAAATAATGAAGCATTCGCATTTACGGATGATGATTTAGAAACCTTGAGAGGGTTATATAAACGCTTAAAACGTGGAGAAAAGAAAGAGGATATATTTCCACAAAAAGAAAAAGCAAAAGGTGTAGCACTAAATAAACAACTGGAGGAAATGACAAATGACTAGAATAGGCGCAGCGTGGTTAAAAACTAAAGAAAAAGAAGATGGAACAAAAGAAATTTATTATTCATTATCTTTTGATAAGGCTATATTGCCTTTTACAATTGATACAACCAAAGCATTTTCAATGTTTGAAAATAAAAATAAAGAAGGGAATGAAAAAGCACCGGAATATTACATCGATATTTTTATCCCTGATCCAGAGAAGAAAAAAGAAAGTGAAAAATAATGACAAAGCGATTTTGTGATACTGAAATATGGGAAAAAGATTGGTATCTTGAACTATCAGTAAAGCAAAAATTACTTGTAAAATTTTTATTCGACAAATGCGATTGCGCAGGGATTTATAAAATAAGTTATTACACCTTGCGCTTTTGCTTTGGCGAAGAAATAAAAAAAGAAGATTTTGAAGGAATTAAACAAGTAGTTTTTTTAGATGATGAAACAATTTTTATAGAGGATTTTGTTTTATTCCAATGCAGTATTGACAGTTTAAAAGACCTAAACCCTAATAATAATGCGCATAAAGGCATTATTAAAAGATTAGAAAAATATAATTTATATTTAGGGGCTAGTGAGCCCCTAGTTAGCCCCTCATTAGGGGCACAAGATAAAGAAAAGGAAAAGGAAATTAATACTACTAATAATAGTACAAAGTTTACTAAACCATCTATAGATGAAGTAAAGAACTATTGTATTGAAAGAAAAAACAATGTAAATCCTGAACAGTTTATAGACTTCTATGAGAGTAAAAACTGGTTTATAGGTAAAAACAAAATGAAAGACTGGAAGGCTGCAGTCAGAAATTGGGAACGTAACAGTAAGGGGAAAACTGAGATTGAATCGGGTAACTCTAACAGATACCAAACAGGAGCAATAAGACGACTTGAACTGATAAAAAAACAAGGCTCTTGCAGTCCACAAAAGGCACAAGCCATATTCGACTATGTGAAAAAAAATATCAAATGAGGGGGGAACATGGATAAAGAAACATTACTTGATGATTTATTTAGCATATATCACAAAACAGTTGATATAAAAGATTTTGAGAAGTTTAAAAAGATGACACAGACAGACAAAGTATGGTGGCACTTGCAGAATTTCGGCAGCATAACCGTAACGCTTGCTAAAAAGTTATACGGCATTCAATACTGTACTTCTGCAATAAGAGATATTCGAAAAAACCTTATTATGTACGGTGGCAACAGATTTTACATTGACAGCGTAGATTCTAAAGGTTTTGACAGATGGAACAATAAGACAAACTTTGTTACTTATACACTAAAGGATGTGGCATAATGACAATGAATGAGGATTTAAGCAAATACCCGCTTTTTTTTATCGGGTATAACGGACAACTGATGCCCTGCACTTGGATAAAATCAACAGATGATTACATTCATTCTGATATGAATATTCATCATTATATTCCCAAAGGAGAGTATAAGCGGAATAAAAAATGGTATGACGAACACGGAATAAAGCAAAAATTATTTTACATCCCGAGTTGGTTACACGAACAAGTAGAAAATAGAGCAATAAAAAATCTCACCGATTCAGAGTTTGAGCAGAAGTTCAAAATAAGCAGGTGGGATTTAGTTTTTAATAGGAGGTACAGTAAATACTAATGATAGATAGAGATTTAATTGGGAGGGAGCAGGTTTATTTAATAAATGATAGCTTTCAAAACCGTAAACAGTACAATATACCAAAGGCACAGCTTGTAATTGCAGATATACCCTATAATGTTGGTAATAATGCCTATGCAAGTCAAGCTTGTTGGTATAAAGATAACGATATAAAAAACGGCTGCAGCGATAAAGCGAATGCTCAATTTTTCGATACTGATAAAAATTTTAATTTGAATGAGTTTTTCCATTTTTGCTCAAAGTTGTTAAAACCTGAACCAAAAGAAAGCAACAAAGCAGGCTGCTTAATTATTTTTTGCGCTTGGGAACAACAATTTGAACTTGTTGAACTGGCAAAGCAATTCGGATTTAAAAAATATATTCCTTTGAGTTTTTATAAGAATTATTCACCACAAGTATTAAAAGCCAATATGCGCATTGTAGGCAATACAGAATATGCATTGTTATTTTATCGGGATAAGTTGCCAAAATTCAACAATAAAGGGCAAATGGTATTTAATTCAATGCCGATGGTAAAAGATACAATAACCCCTAAAATACATCCGACACAAAAACCTGTGCATATTTTAAAGAAACTAATTGAACTATTTACTGATGTTGGAGAGGTAGTAATTGACCCTTGCGCCGGTAGTGGTTCAACTTTACTTGCAGCAAAGCAATTAAACCGCAGAGCATACGGATTTGAGATAAAAAAAGAGTTTGTAAAACGATTCAATGAGGAATTAAACAATGTAGTTGAGTTGAATTTGTTTGAATATATTTCAGACCCGATAAAAGAAACAAAATCAGAACAATTAAAGATAGTTTAGGGGGAATAAATGCTAACAAAAGAAGATGAAAAAGCGTATTTCAGGCAGAAGTTAAGACCTTATATAACAGAGGTTATGGATGTAATAAAGGAACAAGAATTGGAATATAAAAGAGCGGTAAGAAGGCAGAAACTTTATGATGCTTATATCAACGGCTTAATGCCGTATTTTAAATAGGAGAAAGATTTTATGTTATCCGAACGGGAAAGAGAGATTTTGAGTTTGGCTTGTTTGTCTAACAGACAGATAGCAAAACGGCTTAATTTGAGTTGGACAACAGTACAAAGGGCATTTTCTACAATGTTTGAAAAGTACGGTGTAAAGAATCGCACAATGCTTTTATTAAAGGCAATAAAAGACGGTGAACTGCAGGTTATAGATATGGGCTTTTTCAATATGTTAGGTCAATATCAGGAAGATTTGCAGATAGTAGATTTAAAAAGTGAGAGTGGACAAAATGACTGATGCGGAGAACAAGCGAGCAGAGGGTGAAAGCGGAGCGTACCCGTTTAAAGCGAGCGAAGTAATAGAAATAATCCAAGCGTATGCAAGGGCATTAAAGAAGATAGAACGACTGGAAAAGATAATCAGAGTATTAACAGGAGGCTAGAATAAATGACAGATTTTTTTGAAAACTTATTAAGTAACGGAGAGTTACAAGAAAAAGTTGCAGAATTGCAAGCATATAAAGATGTTAACGAAGATTTTAAAAAGGCTTGGGAAGAACTCAAAGCCGAGAATGACAGGTTAAAAGAGGAAATAAAAAATAATAAATCTGCATATCAAGTTGAATTAGGTGCATACAATATGGAATGTGGGAATTTGCTCGAAGAAAATAAAAATCTTATCGAGGAAAACGAACGGTTGAAAGAGAAAATAAAAGAATATAAAAAATATAAATTTCTTTTTGAAAAAGCCAAAGAATTTAAAGAAAAAACAGATAAATGGGCTTCAAAATGCTTAGCAGAAAATGAAGATTTGAAAGACACAATAAAAAGAACTGTCTGTCAAGCAGAGTGCTTTAGATATAAGCAAGCAAACAAATACAAACAGACTTTACAAGAGATAAAGGCTATTGCGGAGCAGATACTTAATAAGAATGAATTTGTATATATGAATTATAGAGATGTAAGGCAAATAATAAGGCTTATAACCAAAGCGGAGGAAGAATGAAACTTGGTGATTTAGAAATAATGTTTTATAAAGTATTAGATTTACCATTAAATTATGGATATAGACTAACAAATTTAGATTATCTTAATTTAATTGCTATTGCTTTTGAATATAGAAGTGTTAAAGAATTAAGAGAAGAAACACTAAAAAGACTTATGGATAGTAAGGATGAAAGAGTGCGAGAAGTGTTGAGGTGTAAATAAAATGAATAATTTTGAAAAGGTTAGAAATTCAAATATAGAAGAGATGGCCGGATATTTTTTGCGTTATGTCCTTGCATATAAGGATAGAGATATTGCAAGACAAACAAGTTATCAACATATTAAACAATGGCTACAACAGGAGGCAAGCGAATGAACGATAGTTTTGATATACTTGCACGTGAAAACGGCAAGCAAATAATAAGTTTTGAAACAAAAGACAGTATAAGGCTAGAAGTATATACGGAAATGGGAAAATTGATTATTGATTATCATAAATGGGAAAGCGAGGGGTAGAATGAATTTAGAAGAATTAAAAGCAAGAGTTGATTTTCTGTACAAACAGAGCAGAAATCCAAAAGAAGATATTGTTTATATCACAACCTCCGAACATTCAATAGGTGGTAGAGCAAAATGTGGGGTTAAAAGTATTTCACTAGGTTTTGATTGGGAAAATCATCAGGTGAGAATAGAACCTGAATTAAAACTTATAAAGGAGCAACCCAATGAGAAGTGAAAATGAAATAAGAGAATATAAAAATAAAATTGAACAAGAACTTGCTCTTAAAATTGCTCGTGCTTGCGTTGGATATAGAGAAAATATAAAAGCAACGATAAAAGATTTAAAAGGACAACTTAAAGCATTAGATTATGTATTACAGGAGGATAACCAATGAGCAAAGATAGAATAACAATAAAAGATAGACTAATTTGGTTTTGGCTAGATTTAAGAGAATTTTTGGGCAATATAGAGATGAGGATTAAATACCTATTAAATCTAAAATATTTTAAATCTTTGTCAGAAAAAGACATACCAAATGATACCTTTTATTGTTATGGCGGTTGTAGATTTAATGCATTAGGTTGCCCATTTATGGATTATTCAAAAATTGCAGGTTCAAAATATTGCCATTATATAAAAGGTGGTATATACGATGCTTGTTTATACGATAGTTGTAAAATATGTGGTACCAATGAGTTTGATGAAAGTGAGGATAATCAATGAGCGAAATAGAAAAGATGTATGCATTAGCAATGGTTACACCAGCAGAAATTACTGTATGTGGTATTGATGAGGAAATTATTCATTACCCACTATTCACCGCAGAGAAACAGATTGAGTTGATTAAGTGGTCAGCTCAAAAAGAGCCAAAAGTAGAAATTGGCTATTCTTCAGTATATGGATATTGGGTAGAAAATCCAACAGATACACGTTATTACTTTGGAGAACAGTTTGATAATGCTTTAGCAAGCCTTATCAACAACCTTTGGCAAGACCTAACAGAAGAAGAAAAGCAACAAGTGAAAGGAATTTTAGAATGAGTAAGTACGTTATAAAAAATTGCCCAATGTATTTCCATACTAATTGTTACGGGCATACAGGCAATTGTAACTGCCAAGACTGTACCGACTGCTTATTAAAAAGAATATATAAAGACGTTAAGACAGTCTACAAAACTCCAGAATATTTTGAAGAACTTGCTAAAAAAGGTGATAAAGAGCAAGAACTTATCGAGAGTGCTTGGCATAACGTAGCACATATGGTTATAAGTAAGTTGGACATACAGGAGGTTGAATGAGCATCAAAAGAACAGAATTAGAAATATTAGATATGGCGATAAATATTTCAAGACAACATCAAAGTAAAATTAATGAACTTGGAAGAATAGAATCAAAAAATATTGCTCTGGAAGAACCTGCAGAACCAAAACTAAAAAAAGGTGATACAGAAGGATTAAGACGATATTTCCAAAGTAAAATACATTCAGTAGAAGTAAATTGTGGTTTTGAATGGGAAAGAAAAAAGAAAATAGGCGAATTAAACGAAGAGATAATCGGCTTATCTAATCAATTAGAGCTTTTAAGATGGCTATATAAAGACAATATACAGGAGGTTGAATAGATGAGTAGATACACAATAGAGAGCGATTTAATGCAACTAAGCACTAAAGATCTATTAGAAATATTTGCACAAGAACTTTTTAGACGTAAACAACAGTATGAGTATGAACTAAAAGATTTAGAAAGATTTATGAAAAATAACAAAGATTTGTTGGATGAGGTTGAATAGATGCAAATTTATAAATTTTATAGTGTAAGAAATCTTGCAGAAACTTGGAGAGATCCGGATGAAATTGTTTATGGTGATGAGTTTTATTCAACATCAATGCTAGCAATGGAACAATATGTACTAAAATTTTTAAAAGATAGATATTCAAATTTGGAACGACCTAAAGAAATTGAATTAGATAATGAAGGCAAGTGGCATTTTGATATTTTTGGATCTTGGATGCCAACCTACTATATTGAAGAAATAAATGTTAAGGAGAAGTAAATGAGTGAAATAAAACTAACAGAACAAGAATTAAAAAGAATAAAAAATATGTTTCTGGATCAAGAAATTGAAGCTATTAAAGCAACTAATGAGGGCGATCGAAAACACGTTTCGATATTTATTAAAGGGTTTGCAAGTGAGTTACATACTTATATCCCAATTAAATAGCCTTCATATAAAGCCCATTTAGGCGTGTTAAATTTGTTTTAGGTATAAAGTATCATCCGAATATATAAAGGTTTAACTCTCCGTTTTACATAATTATCATTATCGGTATATACCTAATATGGATAAAAGAAGTTTTAAAGCCTTGATTTTTCTGTATAGAAATTTTAGGGCTTATTTTTTTTGCCTTGATAAAAAAACACATGATTTCATGTATTTACATACAGGAATAAAACTTATAAAATGTAAATATGCTAGGTAGAACCGACATTGGCACATAGTCCCGATGAACGTAGCCGAGTGGCAACTAACCAATGAGTAGGGGAAACCACCTAAGGGAATGGAATCACTTTAGGTTAAAAATGGCAGGGTGTGGGGTCTTTAAAATTGTCAAACACTATTTATTGTTGCGGTCAAGAACACAGCGCGAGGGTTTATAATTTACCATCCAAAAGGGGAAGATGGAAACGGCTTTACTTTTTAGATGAGTGTCCTTTTTGCGGTCATACTGTTGCAAGCTTGCAAGAATGTAGTCAAGACGGTTTATTAAAGATCCTGGCACGCAAAACTGATAAAGAAGCAATTATTTTGCGTAACAAATTGGCAAAGTTTGCATCAAAAGATTTCAAACCAAGACAAGGCTCTTACAATAATGAACTTATCTTATATAACAATAAGGGCATTATATTTAATTTTAATAATTATCGGGTTGGAACTAATGAAGAATTTTGTACTCGTGAACTCCTTGAAATAAACGGATAAATATTGGAACCGTTAATAATTCTCATCCAGCCTCCATAAACGGTTCTAAGCGTATTACTAACACCACTCTTAACGGGGTGGTTTTTTATTTGAGGTATTTATGGCAAAGCACAAGGTATCTGAAAATAGTTTAAAGAATCTTGAAATGGCAAATCCTGCAAATAACTTCAATAACTCGGAAGTTGCTCGGAATGCTCAAAAGAAATCAGTTGAGAGCAGAAAGAAAAATCAAACACTTGCAGAGTTGTTAAGAATTGCATTGACTCTACAAAATGAAGAAACCGGCGAAACAAATAATATTGCCATAACCAACGCAATTATAAACAAAGCCGCAAAAGGTGATGTTTCTGCTTATCAAACTATAAGAGATACAATAGGTGAAAAACCAGTAGATAAACAAGAAATAAAAACAAATCAGCCGGCTGTTCTTTCTGAATATTCCGAAAAGAAAATAGAAGAAGTATTACAACGCATAAAGAAAACAACTTATGAATGAATACGATAATTTTATTGAAGATGTTTTATCTAATTCAGAGATTATTCAATCGGCGTGTAAAAAAGATTTTGAGTTTTACTTAACTACAATATTTTATGTTATAAACGGTTCCAAGTTTTTCTTAAAGCCGTTTCATTTAAAAGTAATAAAAGCACTACAAACATTAGTAAATGGTGAGAATACAAAGCGTAACTTGGCGTTATGCCTTCCGGTTGGTTCCGGTAAATCACTTATTACAGAATATTTTATAACCTGGTGTTTTGCAAGAACTGTAAACAATACATTTTGTTATACATCAAATTCAGACAGGTTAATAAACAAACTTTCCAAAGAGTGCAAGGATATAATAGAAAATCCGTATTGGCAAGCGCTTTTTAACCATCCATTAAAGAAAGATGACCGGCAGAGAGTTAATTTTTCTTTTGATGGTGCGAAAAACAGAACAGGGCTAACAGCCGGAACAACAGGCGGCGCAATAACCGGTTTAGATGCAGGAAACCCAAACATTGAAGGGTTTAGCGGTGCGCTGATAATAGATGACCCGTTAGATGCCGGAAATGCGCGTTATGAAAAATCAAGGGATGAAGTTGTAACTTTCTATGATGAGAAGTTATCAACTCGTAGAAGAACGCCAACAACTCCGACAATTCTCATTATGCAGCGTTTGCATCTTGATGATTTAGTTGGATGGATAGAGAAAAACGAACCGGAAGAATGGGAAATATTAAAAGTTCCCGCATTAGATGAAGATGGCAATAGTTTTTGGGCTGAACGCTATCCCGTTGAAGAACTTGAAAAAATAAGACGAATAAACAATTTCAAGTTTCAGTCACAATATCAACAAGATCCTATTGCATCTGGCGGCGCAGTTATTAAAACCGAATGGTTTAAATACTACCCGGCTAATATAACATATGAATATAAACGCATCTTTATAACAGCAGATACGGCGCAGAAAATAAAAGAACATAACGATTATTCAGTCTTTATGGTTTGGGGTGTTACAAAGTTTGGCAAGTTGCATTTACTTGATGAAATAAGAGGAAAATGGGAAGCCCCAGACCTTAAAAGACAAGTAAAAATATTATGGAATAGGTGGAGTAAGGGTATAGGGAATACACCTTGTTCCGGACTTTATATAGAAGATAAAGCGAGCGGGACCGGGTTAATCCAAGAAATTAAGCGAGAATGTGCAATACCCGTATTACCCTTACAAGCCGACAAAGATAAATTAACAAGACTTGAAGCGGTTTTGGCGCATATTGAAGCGGGGAATATAGAACTTCCAAATAACCCTGAACAAAACAAGGACTTGTTAAATGAGTGCGAAGCATTTACAAGAGATGACAGCCATAGCCACGATGACCAGGTTGATACATTGGTTTATGGCATAATGGTTGGTTTATCTAAGTTACAAGTTTCAATTTTAGAAGTATTATGACACAATATTACAGCAGAAAAGAAAAAGAACAAGAACGCAACAACCGAGTTGATAACGGCTTGTGTAATGCATTAGGATTACCGACAGACCCGACAGGTGAAGTAAAAGACCCAAGTATTTTGGGTAAAATATTTGCCGGGAATGTTAATAGTCTTATCACATATCATTGGGTTGCGCTTACAAATGCTTATAATAAAAACAGTTTCTTACAAACGGCTGTAAATCAAAAAGTTGAAGATGCTTTCAGAAACGATGGACTTATAATTGATACAAAAACCCTATCAACCGAAGAAATCGAAAAACTCCGTAAAACAATGGAGGATGAAGGCGATATTGAAGCCATAATGGATTGTATTCGTTGGGGCAGATTATACGGAGGCGGCTGCCTGGTCGCAAATACTGAACAAGATCCGGAGTTGCCGCTTGATGAAAAGCAATTAAAAGGCAAAAAATTAAAGTTTTTAGCAACAAACAGATGGCAATGTTCACCTATTGGACTAAGTCCTGAAGTTGCTGAAAAGTTCGCATTTACAGACACACTTCAAGAGGGTGCTGAAGATAGAAGAAGCGTTAATCATTATCAGGAATTAGACCGCTCAAGAGTTGGTATTTATACCGGCTCAAATGCTCCATATCTTACAAAGGTTATTTTGCAAGGTTGGAACGCATCAATATTTGAGGGTATATTAGAACCGATAGAGAATCTTCTCGGTGGGTTCAACGTAACGTTAGAACTGTTATCTGAAGCGAAAATTGACGTATTCAAGATCGCAGATTTAGCATCAACATTGATGGCCCCTGATGGTGAAAGACAAATCAAAAAAAGATTATCTATTGCAACGGCTAACAAGAATTATAAAAGTTCTTTAGCAATGGATTCAAACGATGATTACCAACAAAAACAAATCAGTTTTAGTGGTATTCCACAACTGTTAGAACAGTTGATGTATATATTTTGTGGTTATCTCCGTTATCCTGTTTCAAAACTGTTTGGTAAAGGTTCAAGCGGTTTTAGTTCCGGTGATGATGATTTAGAAAACTACAACGGAACGGTTGATTCAGAAATCAGAATCCCTGCAAGAGCGTTAATTTCTTGGGTAGTAAGGTTAAGATGCTGGCAGTTATTTGGCAGAGCATTACCGGATTTCAGACCCAAATGGCGCCCATTAAGGGTAATGTCTGAAAAAGATCAGGCAGAAATAAATAGCCGCAAATTAGACGATTATTTGAAACTTAAAGAAGCACAAATAATGACAGGTCAAATGGTTGCACAGAAACTGACTGAAGATGGTTATATTTTATTCTCTGAAGAAGAAATTAACAAGATTTCAGACGAATTTCAGCCGGATATGGAACAAAGCGTAAAAGAAGATATTGAACTATAATGGAAACGTTAAGACCCGTAGAAGTAAGCGAATATTACATAAACCGAGTTGCATCGGGTATGAGCAAATATTTTTGGGATAACATTTTCAGAGAAATATTTGATATTCTCAAAGACAATACGGTTTACAACTCTAAAAACGACGTCATTAACGCTATCCGTAACGGTTCTATTTGGTATGAAAACGGTGCATTTAGAACAAAAAACCGATTTACCAACGGAGTTGCTCAAACTCTTGAAAGTATTGGAGCCAAATTCAAATATAACGCTTATTATATTGCAAAATCTCAAATTCCTTTTGAATATGTAACGGTTCTTGATTTTGTAGCAGCGCAAGCGACAGCAAAAGCAAGCCGAATTTCAAACTTTTTAGCAGGGTTAGGCAACATATTATATCAGATAAGTTTAAAGCCCTATATTGAGGCTACAGTTGATTTGATGTATAGAAAGTTGCAACTTGATATTGTCAAATCAGCGCAAGAGAAAAAAGTTCCTGTTATTGAGTTGGGAATTGTTCAACCTGATATAAAACTTCCAAAGGCAAAAACAAAGAACCTTGAGAAGTATTGGGAAGAACAGGACAAAAAAGCTGATAAACTTCGAGATGCTATAAAAAAGGCTGATAAAAAGGGCGAAGATACAGCAGAACTGAAAGCAAAACTTGAACAAGTCCAGATAGATGCTTTTCAAAACGCTCCACAGGTTGATTTTAAGATAGATGATATTGCACTTGATGAGAAATCAAAAAAGATAGCCCAAGATTACACATATAATATGGAATTTTGGGTTAAGAAATGGGAAGCAAAGAATATTATAAAAATGCGCCAGGATATTTTGCAGATGATAGGCGAGGGCGCAAGAGTTCCCCGCATAGCAGAATATTTTGAAAAGCGCTGGAAAGTTGCAAAAGATAAAGCCTTATTCTTGGCAACAAATGAGAGCCATTTGGCAGCAAGTGTAATAAAAGCAGCAGATTATCAAGCATTAGGCGCTCCGGGTTATACTTGGGGCAGAAGTACATCAAGAGAAAAAAGAGAGCTGCATAAGCATTATTACGGTCAATATTTTACTTGGGATGATAAACCGATTATTGATGAAAAACTCGGGATAAGAGGTTATCCAAGACAGATATGGAATTGTAAATGCCATATGTTAATAAAGCCGCCAACACTTGCAGACATAATGAATAAACATAAAGAAGTAAGAAATGCAAAACGAAACATCTTTAAAAGAATATTCAACAGTACACAATGCGATAATAACGCTTGGCGATACAGACGATTCGGGGAAGGGCAGACACTTTAAGAGCCGTTTTATTCAGCCGGGTGTTGCAGGTTATCCTGGGCAATTTGGTAATGTATTGATTACTAAAGAATCATTGGACAAGTTTATTGATACAATGGTAGGTGTACCGGTAATTATTAACCATAAGAACTTAAACACTAAAAATGTAGATGATGAGCGTGTTGGTGTTGTTAATTCTGTCTGGTATGATAACAAAGACGGATGGTATTGGTGCGATGGTATCATTTGGGATGAAACAGCACAAAACCTGATTACTGATAAAAATTGGAGTGTATCTTGCTCATATGATGTAAAAACTGCTGATAATAAAGGCGGTTCTGAAAACAATATCAAGTATGATATGGAGTTCTTAGACGGTGTATTTACACATCTTGCATTGGTAAATAACCCTCGTTATGAGAGAGCAAATATTGTATTTAATAGTAAAGATGCAATAACAGAACAATTCACAGATCTATTCTTTGAAGCATTAGCGGAGGTTATTGTAGAAAACGGCTTGGGGGAGTCTGTTAATAATGATAAATGGGTTACGATAAAAGGGAACCACATTTTAATTAAAGACGGAGAAACTCTTTCAGATGCATTCAAAAGACATACCGGATCTAGTTTAGGAAAAGAAAATAAATATTCTTCTAAAGATGAACATACTCCGAGCTATAGATATATGGAAGTTCTCAAACAAGTAAGAGAATCAAATCAACAGGATATTACTCCAGAAGATATAATTAAAAATGCTGTTCAAAATCTTAAATATAATTCAGATGAAATTATAAATAAAATAAATTTTGCTGATGAATATAACGAAGGAATAAAAGACAAAGGGCTTGAAACTTATCTAAAACATTCAGACGGCAATGGTGTTTATAAGCGTGAAAGAGCAGAACTGCATAAAAAAATATTAGAAGATATTTTTGCAAATAAAGAAAATGCAAAGCCAAAAGACGGAGAAAAGCCAAAATTTTTGGTTTTAGGTGGTCGCGGTGGTTCCGGCAAATCAAAATTTGATGGGTTAGTATATAATAAAGATAATTATATAGTTCTTGATGCGGATGCAATAAAGGAAAAAATCCCGGAATACAGAGGCTATAATGCTTTTGAAGTACACGAAGAAAGTTCTGATATTTTAAAATCTGCATTGATTGCAGCAAGAAAAGAGGGTTTAAATGTTGTTCTTGATGGCACAATGAAAACCCTTTCAAGTACCGAAAACAAAATAAAAGATTTTGCGCGTAATGGCTATGATGTAGAAATGTATTATATGCATTTACCGCGTGAGAAGGCTGCAGAAAGAGCCATCGGGCGCTTTATGGGCAATAATGGAAGGTATGTTCCGTTAAATGTTTTACTTGACATGAAACATAACGAAGAAAACTTTGACAAACTAAAAAAATATGCTTCTAAATGGGCATTTTATAATAATGATGTGGAAAGAAAAGAAGATCCACCAATATTAGTGGACAAAAACTTTTAACGTTTTATCCATTCAATATCATAACCAAGGAGGTCTGCAATACGACATAATTCAATATAATCAAACCCGGCACGTTTTAATCGTTGCATTGTATTTTGAGGGGATGTATTTAGCATTTCGGCAAGTTTGGAAACATTCAAGCCGTTTTCTGCTAATTTCCCCTTAATAAAATATTCAAATTCTTGTTTTGATTTAATCATTTCAAGCTCCTTTTTTACATTTTAAACTAAACAGTTAAATATTTCAAGTGTTTAATTGTAAATAAATGTAAATTAGTTTAATTAGATGATTGCATTTTTAAACTAAATCGTTTAAAATAATAATGTAAGAGTTAATTAAACGAAAGGAGTTTACAATGTTAGATGAAAGATACAATTTAACGGCTTGTTTAGATGCTGTAAAACAACACATTGAAATTAACAAAGAGGATCCAATTAGATTACTTGGGAAATACACATTAAGAGCAAAACAAGATCCCTTATTTAATAAAACAATGGTTGAGGCATTAGAACAGTACATACAAGAAAATAACATTCAATGGAATGATTAAGAAAGGCGGTTTGATTATGAGATTTGACATTTGGCAAACAAGAAGAGAATGCGAAGAAAACAAACACCATTATGACAAAAATGGTAAATTAGCGGTCAATGTTTGGCTTGATTTTGTTGATTTTAAACCGGTTGTAGCAATGTTTATCGGAAAGGCATTGAAACCTAAATATTATTATCGTTTTAATAATGAAATGGATGCCGCAAGATTTATTAAAACTCGCGTTGAGTATGAAATAAATAATATAAATGATAGAATTGACAGAAAAGCCGCAGAACAAGAACTTAAAAAGAATTATAAACCTTCATTAAAGGTTGGGGATGTCCTTCATGGTTCTTGGGGTTATGATATGACCATCAATGAGTTTTATCAAATAACCGAGATTAAAAATAAAACAGTTATCTTGAGAGAATTGGGAACAGAGCGCAAGGCTGTTGCTAATGGTTATGAAGATGTCAAACCGCAAGCAGATAGTTTCATAGGTGAACCGATTAAAAGAATTTTACAAGTAAAATTTTATGATGATAAACCTTATGAATATATTAAATTAAGCGAAGTTTGCAACCTTACAAAATGCGAAGATACAAACAGATATTATTATGAAAATCATTGGGACTAAACTCTTGAACATTTACCCCACACACGTTATAATATAAATAGAAAGGCGTATATTATGGCAGAAAAAAGAAAAGAACCTCAAAAAGAAACGCTCGAAGAGGCATATGAAAGAGTTTTTAATTATGACCCAACAGAGGAAGAAGTCCGGGCAAAATATGATAATGAGTTTAATAATTGGTTAGATAATTTTTTAAAGAAGTAAATAAATAAAACATAAAAAGTTTTATAAGGCAGCCAAAAGGCTGTCTTTTGTTTGCGTATTTTTTAACTTTAAAGGAACGGTAATGGAAATTAAAGAAATAAAAGAACAATTAAAAGATATGTTTCGCACAGTATTAAATGATAAATGGATCACAATTCATCCACATGGAGAGGATTCAGACGATTATAGAAGATTAAAACTTGAAGATGGAGAAACACCAAAAGAAGCCATTGACAGAGTTTATAAAAAAGAAGATAAAAAGGAAGATAAAAAACTTTCGAACAAAGAGGCTCATGAAAAACTAAACAGTTTAAGAGATGAAATGAGAAAATATGAGGTCGCTGGTACTCGTACAAGTGATGAATATAAACAATTAAAAGATGAATATCAAAAAACGCTTGATGAATGGGATACATCACAACCAAATGAAGATAAAAAGCAATCCGACACCAAAGACGGTGGAGAAGATTTTGAAAAAGAAACTAAATCAACAAAAAAAGATGAAGATAGGCATCAAAAAGTTAAAGATTTAGAAGATAAAGCATATAAAGAATTTAAAACAATGTATGACAATTACATTGATAAAGATGGTATGGAAGGTTGGGGCGGTATTCCTGCCTCACGCTTTGATAAAGCAAAAGAACAATTCAACAAAAAATATAAAGATGCCTTTGATAAACTTGAAAGTGATAGATTTGTAAGTTTTGAAGATTTTGCAAAGCGTGAAAACAAGCAAGCTGAATCAAAGGGCGAGAAGGAAGATACAACAGATAGCCCATTTGGTGAGGATGTAGAAATCACCGAACACGATAAAAAAGGTTATATGCTTGATAGTAAAAACCTTAAATCATATCGTAAGGGTGATAAGTTCGCCATAGTTGATGACTGGTCACACGATGATAAAGACCGCTATACAGTAAGTTTTCACGATGGTAAAAAAACATTAGACAGAAAAACATATTCCACAAAGCGAGGAATGGAAAAGGCTATTCGTGAGCATTTACAAGGTGGACCAAATAAAGAAACAAAAGCCCTTGAAACTAAAACCGATTTAAACGCAGCAGAGGCAAAATATAAAGAAGTTCTACAAAGGTATAACGAAAACGACCGTAAGCGCTGGTCAAGTGGTTTAAGCAGTGCTGAATATTACAAAGCATATGATGAAGCAGAAAAGGCTAAAAAAGAGCTTACAACCGCGCGCAGAGAATATGCTGAAAGTATTATGGCAAACTTTGAAAAGAGCGATAATACATATTATGAGGATAAACAAAACGCAAGGCGCGAACGTTATGAAGAGTTATCCGAAAAAGCATCAAGAGAAAGCGAACAAGCACATCAAGCTTTTAGGGACAAAATGAGTGCAATCCCGATGGGACAGCCAATTTTGGTTGGGCATCATTCGGAACAAAGGGACCGGAGATATAGAGAAAAAGCTTGGGACACTCTTGGGAAAGCCGTTAAATTAAGCGATAAAGCAAATTATTATGAAGGTAAGGCAAATAGTGTTGGCAAAGCTGGAATTAGCGCAGATGATGCAAATGCTATTGCAAAACTTGCCCAAAAATATAAATCTGGAGTAACAAGTGCAGAAAAAAGACGAATTATTGACCGAGTTATTGATATTCATAAGAATAGACAAATGGCAGGAGATACGTCAAAACAAACAGATTATTCTGATTTAGGCTTTCAGGTAGAAAGAAATACCGACATAAACCGATTACAACTTAAATTTGATGGCAAACCAGAAGCAAATATAAGAAGTATATTAAAAAGTAATGGTTTTAGATGGTCCCCAAGAGAAGGCGCTTGGCAACGTCAATTAGGCGGGAATTCTGAAGGTGGTTTAAATAGAGTTATAGAGCAATTAAAAAATGTAAATAACTCATTATTAGAGGGTTTAGATGAAATACTTTCTAATGATAATTTAACCCCAGAAGAAATGACAATAATAAATTGTATAAATAATATATTAGATCCAACAGTAGATAATGACAAGGAGAATGATATGTCAATATTAGAAGATTTGAAAAAACTTATTACAAAAGTAGAAAATGGAAAGGAATCCGATATGGAAAAAATTGAAAACGAAAAGGTGGATAAAAGAGATATTATCCGTCAAATTATGGCTATTGCCGGCAAAGAAGAAGCATCTGAAGATGTTAAAACTATTGCTAAATTAGCCGAAAAACTTGCATATGACAAATCAGAAGCAGGAACTGCAGACAACAAATGCAAAAATGAAGATGACGAAAAAGAAGTAGAAAAAGTTAAAGAAGAAGTCAAAGAAGATGTTGAAAACAAATGCGACAAAAAAGCAAACAACTCTGTTGATAATTCTAAAGTTGATTACTTCTCAAAACTAAATGAAATCTACAACGCAGCATCTCAAATAAAAGAAGAAACAGAATATGTTTCACAAGCAGACAGAGAAAAAGCTGCAGAAGATTACTTCGCAAAGTAAAACCCTTTTTATAACATACTATAACGAGAATAGGCGGGCAAAAAAGCCCGTCTTTTTAATGCAAAAAACGAAAGGAAATAAAATTATGGCAATTTCATTAAATCAATTTGCTCCGAACGAACCAGTTGCGGGGCTTTATGTGTACCAGGCAAATTTGCCACAGTTACACAACCCAATTATTTCGGCAAACCAATCAACAGCACTTACATATGGCGCAGTTGTAACACTTGATTCTGCAGTTTCTAACGCAGATGCTCCTGTTATCAAACAGGCTGCTGTTACAGACAACATTTTTGGTGTTGTTGTATTCTCACCTATCAAATCACAATTTGTTGCAGGTGAAAGAGTTGCATTAGCAAGAGCAAACGACATCATTTGGATGCCGGCTGCAGGTGCTATCGCTCAAGGCGCAGTTCTTTACTTCAACTCTTCAAACAAAGTAACTTCAACTGCTACAGCAGGTAATTCAATTATCGGTAAAGCAATTACTTCAGCGGCTGCTGCAGGTGATTATGTTCAAGTTGAATTAGGCTTCGCAACAACAGCGGGGGAGTAGAGCCAACAGTGGAACCAACTCCGAGTCCAACTGTTGAACCAACAGAACCAACGGAGCCAACAGATCCAACGGATCCGACAGACCCAACAGAACCGACAGAAGCAGCGGAACCAGAGGGCTAATTAGTACACAAAATATAAGGAGCAAATAAATATGGAAAATAAAATCGGAATCCTCTCACAAGAGGAATACAAAAACCAATTCCGAGTAAACAACGCAGCAGCATTCGCAAACCCTGCAAACTTCGGAATGGAAAAAACAATTTCTACTCTTACTCAAATTGTAGCAGGAGTACAAAGACAGAAATTTTATACAGTTGATGGCGCATTAACTGATTACGTTCCAATGGAAATGGGAACAGGCGCATATGGTCAAAGTTTATATCAATATGCAGTTGCCCAAGTTGGTGATCAGTTTGAAACTGGTATTATTCAACCTGGTAACGGTATCAACAAAGATGCTAACGTTGATATAGTTGTAGATGGTACTTCTATCAAAAACAACTTCTGGAGAATGAAATACCAAGCAACTAAAGAACTTGTTGAAATGGCAAGAGCAAACGCAGTTAATTTCTCTTACATTGAAGAACAAGAAAGAGCAAGACTTAAAACTTATCAATTAGGTATCCAAAAAGTAACATTCTTGGGAACTAATGATGGCTTGAATAAAGGTCTTTTGAACTTAGACGGCGTAACAATCAATACTACATTGATGCCTGCTAACTTCGGCAATATGACAACAGCACAATTAAACAACTTTGCATCAACTGCAGTTGCTACATTCTGGGCTAACACTAATTCTACATCATTCCCTAATACATTGTTAATGCCAACTCAAGCATTGGGCGGCTTAGCAACATTTATTAGTTCTTCTTACCCAGTTGGTGAAACTCGTAAAGAGTTCTTAGAAAGAGCATTCAAAGCAGCAGGCGCTCCACAAGACTTCAAAATCTTGCATACTGCATACAATAATACTGCTGGTACTGGTGGAACTGCTCGTTATGTATTGTATAACAGAGATGCTGATGTTCTTAAAATGTACTTACCAAAACCTTATACACCATATCCATTGTACCCATCTGGTTCATTAGATATGATTTCTGATGCAGAAGCACAATTTACAGGTGTTTGGGCAAAAAGACCGTCTGAAATCCTTTACATGGATGTTACAGCGTAGAACAAAATCAAGCGGTAGGGGATTTAATTCCCCTACTGTTTTCAAAAAAGGAGGACTAAATGTTAATAGAAAATAAATCAAAACACAATTTACAGCATTCTGCTTATGATGAAAAGTTTAAACTTGAAATTGTTGAAATTAAAGCAGGTGAAGTAAAAGAAATAGAAGATTCAATCGCTAAAAAATGGCTAAAAACCGGATTAGTTGTTGAATATGTTGAACCAAAAGCAGCAAAAGAAAAAGAAAGTGAACTGCTTGCAGAAATTGAAAAACTTAAAGCAGAAAACAAAAAATTAAAAGATGCTAAACCAAAAGCAGCAAAAAAGTAGGAGTATAAAGGGGAATGACTTGTAATTTTAATGTAACAGTTGATGAGTTTAAGGCTTTATTTACTCGTGATTTCCCTTATTTACCCGAATGGGTTTACGGGAAAGCATATTTTATAAATGATGTTGTTTATTTAGATGGTAATTTCTACCAGTCAAAAATAGACGGCAATATAGACCAGCCACCAAGCGAAAACTGGCAGTTATATAACGATAACGAAAACAATTATATTTCTGATAACGATATTTCAAGAGCATTTGCAGAAGCGAAAATAAACTTCAACCCTCAAATGTTTTCTTGCGAAGCAAAAAGTATGGTGTTCTGCTATTTGGCAGCACATTATTTGGTAATAGACTTGAACAATGCACAGAATCCTCTAGCGTTAGGCTTTATGGGATTTACACAAAGCAAATCAGTAGGAAGTGTAAGCGAGTCATACGGAATCCCTCAATGGATGTTAAATAACAGTAAATTGGGCTTATATGCACAAACAGGATACGGCAGAAAATATTTAAGTCTTATTCAACCTTATTTGACCGGGAATATTATATTTACGCCCGGTGCGATAAATTTCAGGTGATAAATGGCACGTCAAAAGTCAATAAACGGAAGCAAAAAGATATTAAAAGCTTTGAACACTTTAATGAAAGACCTTGATAAAAAGGTTAGTATCAGAGTTGGGATAATAGGTTCACAGGCATATGAAACGCATCCGCACAGCGATTTGACAATGGCACATCTTGGGGCAATACACGAATTTGGGGCAACCATTCAGGTAACTGAAAAAATGCGTGCTTATTTACACCATATCGGTGTACATTTAAAACCCGAAACAACTACAATAACTATTCCTGCAAGGTCTTTTTTAAGAGATACATTTTTTAATGATCAAGCCAAAGAGCGTTTAATGGACTTTGCAGGGTTAGGCAGTAGAGAATTTAACAAAGAGTTTTTTGAATACAAAATGGCAGAGAATCCGGAGTTTTTTATGGATGTATGTAATGCCATAGGCGCAAAGGCTCTTGAGATGGTACAGGATAGTTTTAGGGCTGGCGGTTATCCTTCAAAATGGACACCAATAAGCAGTATAACAAAGAAAAATCGTATTGCAGACCATAATAACCCGCCTTTACAAGATACAGGCGATTTGATGGATAGTATATCAGTAGAAGTTAAGGAAGTTAAATGAAAAAGAAGATAGAATGTATATCTTGTGCAAATTTTGACGGTGTAAATTGCCATAAAAATGGCAATATTGGAATATTAGTCAAATATAGACAAGAAAAAAGATTTTATATTTCAACTCCAAAAGAGTTGAACAAAGATAAGGATTGCAAAGCATATGCTAAACTTTCCAAAAAATAGAAGTATATCAAGCATAGCAAAGTCCGGGATGCCACAAATGGACACTACACTTTATGGATGGGAAGTTCCTTTAACGCTTGTAAAAGTGGTTCAGAGTGTTGTTGAAGGTGATTTAGTTACAACAGAAACTCAAATCAATTTTAAAGGTGTTTGGCAGCCATTAAGAGATGAGCAACTTGAACTAAAGCCAGAGGGACAGCGTTCTTGGGAGTGGATTTGGATTCATGCAGTAGCAAGTCAATTAAACCTTGAAACAGCAAGTAAGGTTATATTCAACAACAAAAGATACAAAGTAATGCAAAAAAAAGATTACGGCTTAAATTCTTTTGTTGAATATCAGTTATGTAGAGATTACGAAGAAACCGAAACAATATCAGATACGGATAACTAATGCAAAAGAGTATTGAAAAAATATTAGTAGATATAATCAAGCACGAACTTAACTTGCCTGATAATTACGGAACGACATCCAATGGTGATGTTATTCCAAGTGTTATAATTTATGGTCAGAATATCAAGTTATTTAATACCGATAAAATGCAAGTAACAGTAAGAACTGTATCACAAAGAGTATGGTCTAACCGTTCAGAGTTCCAAGAGGTAGAGGGCGAATTTACAGAGATTCAGGACATCAACGAAAGCCGATTTATGCAAGTTGATGTTTATTCAAGAAATAATGATGCCAGAGAGCGTTTTTGGGAAGTTCCAATGGCATTAAGATCTGTTTATGCTGAACAGCAAATGGATTTATATAATTTTAAAATCGGCACTATAACTAATTCACAAAACACATCAGGGCTTGATGGTGGTAGTGATATAAACAGATTTACAGTTACTTTTAATGTCTTAACACATCAACAGAAACAAAAAACAGTTGATTATTACGACAAATTTGAAACGACATTTAACGATGAGCAAGGGCAGTTTGCGGATGTGAAAGTCCCAAACGAATAAATAAATAAGGAGAAAATAGAAAATGGCAGTAACTTATCAAGTTCCGTTAAGTTATACCGTTAATGTGTCATTAACTGCAACTCCAAGCGGTTTAGCAGATTATAACACAAACAGTATAGCGATTTTTACAAATGAACCTGCCGCTTTTTCTGAAAACTATCAGGCATACATAACACCTGCAGCAGTAGAAAGCGATTTCGGTTCAGATTCATTAACTTATAAGATGGCACAGGCATTGTTTACACCTGTTCCGAATTTCCGTTCAGGCGGTGGATATTTATATATCTTTCCATTTGGCGGCACAAATGCAACAGCAGCATCATTTACAACTCCGGACATTTCTGAAAACTTAACAGCGTTTCAGAGTGTAACAAATGGTTCTTTGAATATCACTATTGATAGTCAAAATTATCTTGTATCCGGTTTAGATTTTTCAAATGTTACATCTGTTACAGATATTGTAACCGTATTAAACAACCAAAATCTTGATGTTTATATTGAGGCTGATTCTGATACTATCAGATTTACTTCAAAGAGATTTGGTGCTGATTCCGGTGTTGTAATAAGTACAATAACAGAAGGTTCTGGCGTTGATATTTCTGCAGCCGGATATTTAAATGTTGCAGGCGGTTCATCTGTGACCGGTGTTAATGCAAGTGGTGAAACATTAGCACAAGCAGTAAGCGCAGCGCTTCAACAGGTTTATTTTGGCGGTGTTTTATCTGCTCAATATACAGATGATGCAACAACTCAAGCAAACGCTGCAGCACTACAGGCTCAAGATGTAGTTTTCTATAATGATATGAGTTCATTAAAAGATATGGCTATATTAGGAGCGGCAATAAAAAGCGCAGGATTAGGCAAAACAAGAACACTTGCTTATTCTGAAGGCGCAGAACAAGCAAAAATTGCTATTGCAACTTATGCAACTATTGCACAGTCTGTAAATTATAACGGTTCAAATACCGCATTAACAATGAACCTTAAAACATTAACCGGTTTGGTTGGTGATAGTGGATTATCCGACAGTTATGTATTATCTGCTAACACAAACGGTGTTGATATTTATGGTGTAACTGGTGGTTTGAGTGTTGTTTATTCAAATGACAATAACGGTTATACAGATGATATTACTGCTAATTTATGGCATAAAAAGGCAACTGAAGTCGCAGGATTTAATTATTTAAGACAAACAAACACAAAAATCCCTCAAACTGAACAAGGAATGACCGGATTGAAAAATTCTTATGCAAGTGTTTGCGAAAAAGCAATAAGAAATGGCACAGTTGCTCCTGGTTCCTGGAACAATGCAATCCCGTTTGGTGATCCCGAAGATTTCCAACGCAATATTGAAGAAAAAGGATATTATATATATTCAATTCCTGTAGCACAGCAAGCACAGACAGAACGAGAAGCAAGAAAAGCCCCTGTATGTCAGATAGCAATTAAACGTAGTGGAGCATTCCACTTTAGTGAAGTAATTATAAATGTGGAAAGATAGGGGGTAGCAAATGAGTATATATGCATTAACAGGTAACGATACCCTGATAATTAACGAGCGTGTTATTACAAACCTTGCAGATGGTTCAACAATTACTATCAATTATGATAATGATAGTGTTGGCATTTCTACAGGGAAAGACGATAATACAATATTTTCAGATAACAGACAGGGCAGCAATGCAAGCCTTGAATTAAGACTTGTAAGAGGTTCTGAACAGGATATTTATTTCAACGGCTTATCTATTCAACAGAGCAGAGATTTGCCTACATTTAACTTGATGCAGGGTTCTTTCTCAAAAAGAGTAGGTGACGGTTTTGGAAATGTTAAATTTGATAACTATACTTTGTTGGGCGGTGTATTTACAAAACGCGCTCCACAAGTAAACGAAAACTTGAATGGTGAAACAGATCAAGGCGTATCAATTTATAACATAACATTTGCAACGGCAAGCCGTTCATTAGGTTAAGCGATTAAAGTTTTAAGGCAAGCAGGAAGCCCCTGCTTGTCCTAAAACTCGCATTAAAGGGGGAAAAATGGAATTTATAGCAAAGAATAGCGGCAAAAGTATAAAGATTGTTCCGGCATCTTTTAAAGTCGCTATGAATTTAAAAAAAGAAGCGTTTAAATGTTTAAACAGAACAAACGCATTAGAAAAAGTAAAAGATTTAAAGAATATCGAACTTGCAGCACTTTTTAGCGAATTGGCTAATTTGCTTGTTGAAGCAGACACTTCAGATGGATTTAATAAGGCAGTTATGGAGTGTTTAAGTGTTTGTATATGCGATGGCACTCACGCAATAACAGAACAGTTTTTCAATGATACTCCCGCATTGTGGGAAGATTATTATGAAATTGTTGCTAATTGTGTGGAGGTAAACTTGCGCCCTTTTTTCAAGAGCCTTGCTTCAGAGTTACAAACAAGGTTCAGCAATCTCGAAGAACCCCAAGCACAAGAATTACCGCAAGCGAAGATATAATAATATCAATGACACTTGCAAAGAGTGGGATGTACGGGGGAAACCCTCAAACCGTTTTGGATAGTCCTGTTGATATTGTGATGCATTCATATCATTTCAATAATTTTATGCAGGATTACGAAGAAACATCAATAGAATTAAACAAGGAAAGCAAATGAATTTAGGCGAATTATTTGTTCAAATTGGAGCAATCGGAAATAGTAAAGAAGTCAAAGCGTTTGGCGAAGCTGTCAAAAAAGCGGGTAAAGCTATTGACGATTACGATAAGAAGCTCAAAAAAGGACAAGAAACAGGCGATAAAGCAACTGTAAGTATTAAAGGTACAGTTACTGCAATATTGGGTATTGCCGGTGCTGTTGCAGGGGCTTATTATGCTCTTGACCGTTTAACAAATTCACTTGCAAAACAAAACTTACAATGGCTTAATTTAACACGCCAGAGCGACATTGCTCTATCTACATTCCAAAAGTGGGGAACTATAGGCAAAATTGTAGGCGTTGATAATGCAGCCCAACAACTTGAAAACTTGAATCAAAAGATATTTAACTTACGCTTGACAGGTGAAGGCGCAAAAGGTTTTCAAATGGCTGGCATTATGCCGACTAATGCAGAAGATGTGTTGGAACAGTTAAGGGGTAGAATTGCCGGTATGAGCAATACTTCTGCTACTTATTTGCTTCAACAAATGGGTTTAGACCCTAAAATGATAACTCTGTTACGAATGGGCAGAGAAGAATGGGAGCAATATTTAGAGGTTCAAAGACGATACACTTTAAACGAATCCCAAAGACGGGAAATTGACCGCCTCAATCGTCAATTAGAAGTAGCAAGAATAAAAATGGAGTATTTAAAAGAAAGAATTGTTCTTGCTTTGATGCCCGCATTTACCAGGCTTACAAGATTTTTAACAAGTGCAACTGAAGGAATTGCAAGGTTTGTAAATTGGATTGCAAAAGGACAAAGTCCTGCAGCAAAACTTACAAGAGGCATTTTAGGAATTGCAAGCGCGTTGGGCGTTGTAAAAGTTGCCTTAATGGCAATAACTGCCCATCCAATTATAGCGGCTATTACCGGTATAATTGGTGCAATAATGTTACTGGCAGACGATGTAAACCACTATTTAACAGGCGGGGATAGTCTTATAGGAACAATAATAAATGGACTAGAAGATTTAAAACTTAAAGGATTTCTTGACTTCCCTGTTCCAAAGTGGCTTGAATATATAATTAAATTCATTGATTTTGTAACGGGTGCTGCAACAGATAGAGCGGTAAAGGCAAGATTAGAGGAAACTGTCAAAAATATTGACCCAGAAGCGGTTATGTTGGAGAATGGTGGTTATGCCGATATTCCATCAGAATTTTTAACTCCCGAAGCCCGTAGAAATATAAATAATAACAAAACAACAAATAACAATAAAAATACAACTATTTCTATGAATAATACATTTTACTCAAATCAACCGGCACAAGATACCGCAAACGAATTGAGATTTTACCAAGCACAATTTGCACAATAGGAATTTATAATGGTTCTTGAATCAAATATATTAACAAACGAAGTAACAACACAAACAAGTGTTTCGGTCCCAGATGCAGCATTACAAATACAATTAAATGAAAATTTGGTTCGCTATTTGTTTTTTCAGACCGTTACAGACGACAGTGTAAGTTTTCAAAGCCAAATTACAGATAATTGGGTTGAGAATAATACTGCTATTCACGATCATATTGCACTATCTCCAGTAACTATAACGATGCGCGGATTAGTTGGAGAATTAGTTTATACATCTGAACAAGCCCAATTAGATTATGAAAAGGCTCTTGCAACTGCAAATTTAATTAACTCAAGAGATAATGTATTAGCACAATTTGGGAACTTAAATTTTAATGATATAGACGGAAAATTAACAGCAGTAAGTGCTTATTTCCCCGAAGTATCAAATGTAACTCAAAGAGCGCAAAATATGTGGGATTTGCACGAAGCATCACAAAGAAAGGCGCGCAGAATTGCTAATATATTAACAGGGCAAGCAAACAATAATTTGGCTGCTAAGATGGATTCTTATAGTGGACTTTCTTCTAATGCAAGACAAACCAAATTAAAAGAAATTGGCGAAGCATTAAAAGATTATTGGATAAATCGTAAATCGTTTATCGCAAACACTCCATTTGGTGATTTTGACAACATGTATATCCAATCGGTTTCATTACATCAAGGTAATGAAAATTTTATCGGTGAAATTGATGTTACGTTAAAACAATTAAGATTTGCTCAAACACTTACTACAAAAGCAGATAAAGAAGTTTTAGCAAAATATAACGCATATGCGCAAGCCGGCGAACAAAATTATGGTAAAGCACAGGGTAATACTTCTGTTTTAAAAGAATTATCAGATAAATATTTGGGAACTGTTCCAGGTTCAGGGATTAGAAGATAATGCAAATAATAACAACATTAACAAATTATCCAAACCAAAGACATCAATTAGTATTAGAGAACAGAGAAAGCGCCGATTTTCGGCTTTATTTTCTCGCTCGCCAAAGGTCTTGGTATTACGATATTACATATAAAGATATTACGATTAACTGTAATAAAGTCGTTTTGACCCCGAACTCATTAAGGCAATTTAGAAATATCTTGCCTTTTGGGTTGGCGTTTTATACAGATGGCTATGTAGAACCGTTTAAGATAGACGATTTTTCAAGCGGTCGTATAAAAATGGGGGTTTTAAATTCGGATGAAGTAGAACAGATTGAACGAGAAGTTTTTAACAGATGAAATTTCAGGCAACATACAGAGTAACGGTATATAATCAAGAAAATACAATTATTATTGGTGCGCACGAAGAAACGGACAAAGATAATAAAACTATTCTTGTTCAGGATGAAGCGCAATTAACTTGCCATTTTAACGTTACAAGAGGGATTTTATCTGATAGCAATAAATGTACGATTCAACTTTATAACCTTGCGCCAAGCACAAGAGAACAGATATTCCAGGATGCTTTTCAGATCGATCCAAGCAAATGGAAGTTTGTAAAACTCGAAGCCGGTTATGACGATGATTTAACGCCTATTTTTATGGGGCGTATTCTTCAAGCTTATTCTCACAGACAAGGCGGACAAACTGATATAATAACAACGATTCAAGCACAAGCATTAGATATGTTTGACTGCCAGGCATCTTATACATTTGCAGCCGGCACAAGTAAAAAAGAAGCCCTACAAACAATCGTAACAGGTTCAATGCCTAATGTAAAAATTGGCAATATTGGCAATCTTGAGGGAAGTTTCCAAACCCCAACGACATTTGACGGAAACGCAATGGAAAATATCAGCAAATTAACTGGCGGAAACGCTTTTGTTGATAATGACCAATTAAATGTATTGATGTCAAATGAGGTTATTGATGTTCCTGTTCCTGTTATAACAGAAGAAAACGGCCTACTTGATACTCCAGACAGACGTGATGCAAATTTAGAAGTAAAGATGCTTTTTGAACCGTCTTTAATTACAGGTCAATTACTTGAAATTAAATCGGGAGTTTCCCCAAACTTTAACGGACAATTTAAAGTAATGGGATTTACTCACGATTGCTTAATATCAGGTTCACAAGCAGGACAAAGAGTTACAACTGTTGATTTATATATTGGTCCATTCTTACCGGGTGCGGAACAAATATTAAACGGCAATAAAACAAGTAATTTTAATAAGGTTAGCGGTTCAGAAATTTCCAGAGTTGTGATGGATCAAACACTTAACTTTATAAAACCTGTAAATGGTATTATAACAAGCCCGTTTGGATGGCGCCAAGCGCCAAATGCAAAAGCAAGCAGAGGTCATAAGGGCATTGATATTGGTGTTAATGTTGGAACACCGGTAAAAGCCCCTGCAGACGGCACAGCATACACAAGAGGTTATGATGCTAATGGTTATGGCTATTATATGGACATAAATCATGGAGTTATCAACGGATATAACATAACTACAAGATACGGACATTTAAGCAAGTTTGTAGGGCGTAACGGGGCAAAGGTAAAACAAGGACAAGTCATTGCACTTTCCGGCAATACAGGAAATTCAACCGGTCCACATTTACATTTTGAAATTAGAGCCAACGGAACACCGATAAACCCACAACAATATATGAAAATTTAAACTATGCAAACAATAAACAAATTTAATCAATTGGGTTCTGTTCCCGATATAGGACAGATAATAAAATCATCTGGTTTGGCAATGGCAAGCGAATTAAATTGTATGCGCATTGGTATTGTTCAAGAGTTTTATCCTCAAGATTTAACGGTCCAAGTTCAAATTGCAGGCAAAAAGACTATTGGCTTAAATCCTGATGGGACTCAAAGAGTAAGAGAATATGCGCCGATTTATGCAAAAGTTTGTTATTGTAATCCTTTTATTACATATCCTATTAAAAAGGGTGATGAGTGCGTTATTTTATTCTCTGATCGAGAGATTGAGAGTTGGTTTATAAATGGCGATATAAACCCTGAAAGTTATACAAGGATGCACGATTTAACGGATGCGGTCGCATTGTTTGGTATTCGTTCAATCCCAAATATGATAAGTATTTTGTCTAATGCCTTGCATCTTTTTTATGGCAATTCAAGCATTGAATTAACTGAAAGCGGAGTAAATATTAACGGAACATTGACAATAAATGGTGTTCCATATTTGCAACACGTTCATTCTAACGGTAATCAGGGAGCAAACACAGGTGGAGTAGTCCAATGAGAGTAAGAAATATTGATAAAAACGGCGATTGGAAGTTTGGGCATAGTAATTCTGATTATGTAAGAGAAGCCTATGCGGTTGCTCTTGATATTAAATTAAAGATTCAAGAATGGTATCAGGACTGCTTTTTTGCAGAACAAAACGGGATAGACTGGAAAACCAGACTTGGCGCACATAACCAAAAGGAATTATTAGACAATGACCTTTTAAGAATTGCAAAAAGTGTTGAAGGCGTAATAAGTGTTTTTGGTTTTAATAGTTATGTTGACGGCAGAAGATACAGAGCAGACTTTCAGGTATATCAAGCATATTCAACGGATGTTTTGCCTATAAGTTTTGATAGTGAGGAAGTTATAAATGGTTGACACATTAAATGCAAATGGTTTAAGCGTAGATAATTATAATACGCTTAGAGATAATACTCAAAGCGATATGAACGCAATATATGCTCAAGATGGTGACAATATCAATTTTGATAGCTCTACACCTGATGGACAATTTGTAAATATATTAGCGCAAATTGGTTCAGATGTAAGAGAATTAGATCAAGAAGTATATAATTCATTTGATCCTGATAAATGTACCGGAGTTGTACAAGACAGTCGCTATGCGCTAAACTTTATAACTCGCAAAGGTGGTTCTTTTACTGTTCAAAATATTGATATTACTACCGATAGAACGGTTACGTTGCAGGGCTTAGATGCCGATTATAACGATTTGAATGCTGCAAGTTATACTGTTTCAGATAACGCCGGCAATAATTGGTATTTAATAGATACAACAACTTTGTTAGCCGGAACAACATCACTTCCATTCAGAAGCCAAAATCTTGGACTTGTTCAGCCGACTATTGGAACAATAAATAACCAAGTCACAAAAGTAATTGGTGTAACGAGTGTAAATAACTCTGTTGCTCCAACAACATTGGGTGAAAACCAAGAAAGCGATGCAGAGTTCAGAATAAGAAGAAACCGCTCAACTGCAACAAATGGACAAAATAATTATGATGCAATGACGGGGCAATTATTAGAACTCGATGGCGTTACCGATGTTCAGGTTCATGTAAATAAAGATTCAAGTACAGATGATACCGGCACTCCTGCCTTTACAGTTTGGGTAATTGTTGAAGGTGGTGCAAATTCAGATATTGCAAATGTAATTTACCAAAATTCAAGCGGTTTACCAACAAGGGGCGCTGTTAGTGTTGATGTTCCTAGTGTTTCTGGACAGATTTTTTCAACTTCTTTTGACAGGGTAAATCCGGTTCCTTTGTATATTCAGTTTGATTTAAAAAATATAAATCCGGATGCAAATGTTTCAGAAGATACTATCAAAGAATATATTGCAGAAAATTTAACTTTTACAATGGGACAGCCTGCAGAAACCTCTTATGTAACAGAAACGGCATCTGCTGCATTGCTTCAATATGGAACAGGACTTTACGCTTTAAATGTTGAAGTTTCAACAGATGGCGAAACTTGGACAGATTATATAGCAAGCGCAAGTTTACAAGATAAATTTGTTGCAGATATTACCAGAATAACAATTAACGAGGCTCAATAATGGATTATGAGGCAACTTTAAAAAGTTTATTGGACTATTATGCAAATCTTTTAATAATTCAGTATAATGGCAAATCCAAAGCATCTGCAACAATTAAGATGATCGCAAACTTAATTTTAGCAAATCTTGTAATATTGCAGATTAGAGATGGTTTTGACTGGAGAACTGCTGTAGGGAAACAACTTGATATTATAGGCAAATGGGTTGGGGTAACAAGAGATTATAAAGGTTCTTTGTATTGGGGACAAACTTTTTTATCTTATCCAAATTCAAATCAACTTGTCCCAACTGATACAACAGATAATCTTCAACATGGATATTCTGATTATGAAACCTTTGATGATGATGGTCAGGTTTTAACATATCAAAGTTTAGGGTTTGTTGAACAGTCATTAAGTGATGACGATTATAGAACAATAATAGGCTTAAAGATTATAAAAAACAGTATTAACCATACTGCAAAAAATATTGATGATGCAATTTGGGAATATTTTAATGGTCAGGTTTATACAACTTGGCAGCCACACCAAATTATATACAATTATCCGGCATCATTAACAACAATTATAGAAGTTTGTAATTACAAGAATGTTTTACCTGCTCCAACGGGTGTAAGCATAGTTTTGAGGGAAATATAGAAAATGGCAAAATTAGTAAGAGTAACCGGCAAAGTGTTTGGCGGTTCTGCTCCACTTGACCAAATTGGGCAATTTGGTTCTGCAAAAGCTGGAACACCAACCAACACTCAAGATGTCGCAGAAATTCAAAGTTTACAAGCATATTCAAACGGATGGGGAAGCGCAATAGTAACATCGAGAAACTTCCCACCAATAGAAGAAGTAACTGGCGTATTAAAAACTATAAGTTATCAAGGCTGTTATTTACTTCAGGAAGGCGCTCCGGAATATGATATAAATACAGAATATTCTAATACGTCTATTGTAAAAAGCGTTAATGGGAATGAGTTAATATTTTATATTTCATTACAAAATAATAACATTGGGCATCCATTAACAGATACGAGTTATTGGGCTAGAGCGGTATTTACCGGTTCTACTCCAATAGGTGCGCCACAGATAACTTTGAACTTTAATGCAACATTGCCAGAAAATTGTATATGGCTAGAGGGTGCGGAAGTTTCAAGAACTACTTATTCAATATTGTTTGGTATATATGGCACAACATATGGCGCCGGTGATGGTTCTACAACCTTTAAGCTTCCAGATTTCAGAAATAGAGCAATTTGGGGTGCCGATAGTGCTGGTTATATTGAGGCAGGTTTGCCAAACCACCAACACTTATATCCTAACTTGGCAAGACCTTGTCAGGGGGGATATGACAATTATTGGGGTTATGCATCAAGAGATAATGGGAGCGCTTGGACTGGCTGGGCATCTGATAGTAATAGTATTTACGGTAAGTCCAATACAGTTCAACCACCTTCTATTAAGGTAAGAGTTTATACGAGGTATCAATAATGATAATTTACAATTACGATTCAATAACTTTTGAATATACGGGAGAAAGTTATGCAAGTTTAGATCCTGAAGAAAGCAAAAAACAGGGCAAAGAGGTTTATTTAATTCCTGCCTATGCAACCGATAAAAAACCTCCAACTCCAAAGACAAATGAAACAGTTATCTTTGCTAATGGGTGGAAAATTGTTCCGGATTACAGAGGAATGTATATGGTTGATAAATCTATGCAGCCAAAAAAGGTTGAAGATTTTGGGAACTTGCCGGATGGTTTTGTTCCTATTACAGAAGAACAAGCGGAAATAATAGAACAAGATGATTTGTATTATGTCATAAAAGATGGAAAACTTATTCAAAACCCTGATTATGAAAAACAAAAAGAGGAAAGAGAAAAAGAACATATTTCGCATTTAACTTGCACAAAAAGGGTATTTGTTTTGATGCTTGAGCAAATGGGACTTGATTATTTCGAACAAATAGCGCCTTTAATCAATGCAAACAGACAGGCAAGTCTTGAATGGACTTTGTGTGTTGAATTAGAGCGTGCAAATCCCTTACTTGATTTAATTGGGAAACAGTTAGGCATAAGTTCTGCTCAAATAGATAAATTGTTCCAATATGCAAATAATGAAATTTCACAGGAGGAGTTTTTAAATGACTAATCCAATTTACAAGGGCGATAATACTGCTGCCTTTGGAAACAATTTTATAACTATAGAATTGGATAACCCATTAGGTTATACGGTTAGCAAAGCGCAGTTTGTAGTTAATGGGGGATGCCCTTATATCCCACCAAAAGAAAACCCTGATTTCCCTTGGTATATCAATTTTAATGACGAACAGACCAAACAATTAAAGCCAAATAATGTAGGGCAATTGGTTGTTTGGGATGCAGAGGGCAGACAAAAAACTTGCGAGGGCAAAGTCGTATTTTCAGCACAAAACGGAGTAATAAGTAATGTCGGAAGTTGTTGCTAGATTTTCATTAGAAAATAATCCATTAAATGCAAGATATACATTATCAGACGGAAGCGAAGTTGATGCTATTTTTAAAATAGATGCAGCCGGTACAGTTTGGGGGACTATTGACGGCACTTTGTCAAATCAAACTGACTTGCAAGCGGCTTTAGATTTAAAAGCAGATAAGACTGAACTTGATGCAGATATTGCAGAAGTCAATACAACTATTTCTAATTTGGAAACGGTTGTAAACAACAATTATACTACTCTTGATAACAAAATTGATGGCGTTGAATCTGATTTATCGGGGGATATTTCTGCCCTTTCTCAAACTGTTGAAGATAATAATACTGCAGTAAATAACCGTATTGATGAAACCAATGACACCGTTTCAGATTTAAGTGACACCGTTACATCAAATTATAATACGTTAGACGGCAAAATTGATTCTGAAATCTCAAGCAGAACCTTAGCAGATACAACTTTGCAAAATAATATTGATGCGGAAGTATTGGCAAGACAAAACGCTGATACTACATTACAAGGTAATGTTGATACTCTTTCAGGTACAGTTACATCTAATTACAATATTTTAGATGGTAAGATTACTACTAATTCAGATAACATTACTTCTTTGCAAAATACAATAAACACTTATGGCGACATTGTTACATACGATGCCGCTGATTTTGCTACCTCTACGCAGGGAGCATTAGCAGATTCTGCATTACAACCAAATGATAATATTTCTGAATTAGTTAATGATGTTGGTTATATTACTTCTGCAAGTTTGCCTACTGATTATGTCCCAAATACAAGAACAATTAACGGTTATGCATTATCTTCAAACATTACCTTAAATTATTCCGATGTAGGAGCATTATCAAGTTCAACCACAATAAACGATTTAACAACTGCCACTCAACAAGCAGCATTAAATTCAGGTGCAACTACTACAAATATTGGGCAGATTACAACCAATGAAAATAATATTTCAGACATTCAGGATTTAATTCCAAATCAGGCAACAACATCAAACCAATTGGCTGATAAAGATTTTGTAAATTCTTCTATTGCAACAAATACGGCTTATTTTATTGGTACATTTAATAGTGTTGCCGAATTAGAAGCTTATAGTGGAACTTTAACAAATAACGATTACGCTTTTGTTGCCACAACCGATGCGGCAGGGAATACGCTTTATGACCGTTATAAGTACAATGCAGATACGCAAGAATGGATGTTTGAATATGAGTTAAATAACTCATCATTTACGGCTGCACAATGGGATAGTATCAATTCAGGTGCTACAAGTACAAATATTGATCAAATAGCGACAAACGCAAGCGATATTTCAGACTTACAGACAAATAAACAAGACGTATTGACTGCAGGGGCAAACATTCAGATAAATAATAATGTCATATCTGCAACAGATACGACTTATACAGCAGGAACAGGTATCTCCATTGTTAATGGTGTTATTTCAAACACTCAAACATCTGCCGAATGGGGAAATATACAAGGCACATTAAGCAACCAAACCGATTTGCAGACTGCTTTGGATGCTAAACAAAACACAATTTCTGATTTATCAACTATTAGAAGCGGTGCTGCTTTAGGTGCAACGGCTTTACAACCAAATGATAATATAACAGAATTAGTCAATAATGCGGGTTATATAACAGGCATTACTTCAAGCGATGTTACAACTGCATTAGGTTATACTCCGTACAATGCAACAAACCCGAATAACTATATAACAGCATCTGCATTGACAGGTTACGCAACTGAAAACTGGGTAACAAATCAGGGATATTTGACGGGCATAACATCTTCTGATGTTACAACTGCTCTTGGTTATACTCCGCTATCTAATGCAACAAAATACGGTAGTAGTCTAACATATTCAAGTAATGCATTACAACTACTTGACCAGGATGGTAACGCTTTAGGTAGCTCTGTTACAATTCAATCTTCACCTGATATTGACAATAAATCAATAACAGAAAATAGTAATGATGAATTACAAACAGTAGGAGTTATAGACCAAAATAATACAAGTAACGCTATAAAAACTTGGACTGGTACAAAGGCACAATATGATGCTATTGTAACTAAAGATAGCAATACTCTCTATAACATTATTGATGATACAGATGTTACGTTCCAGTTATTAGAGCTTATCTACCCTATTGGAAGTATTTATATCGGTACAATGAGTACTTGTCCATTACAAGTATTGGGATTAGGTACTTGGCAACTTGTAGCAAGTGATAGAGTATTGCAAGGTGCAGGCACAAGAGGTAGTGTTGGTGATACGTTGAATGAAAGTTTGCCGAATATAACAGGAGAATTTGGAGCACTAAATAATACAAATGTTCAGCCGACAGGATGTTTTGATTATGGTACAACTAGCACAAGAAATCAAGCCGGAGCCACTGCTATCCCAGCAAATGGAATTACGATTGATGCCTCCCGTTCCTCATCCACCTACCAAGACAATGCGCCCGTTCAACAAGATGCTTACTTAGTCAATATCTGGGAAAGGATTTCATAATGAGTTTATATTTAGGTGAAAATTTAATATCAGGTAATAAACCTATAAACTTAGGTGTAAGGAATATAGGGGAGATAGTGACTTCTCCGCTCCCATTAACAGATGCAGGACTACACTTGCTTGATGGCTCTTTAATTCCTGGCGGTGGTATATACCAAGGGTTTGTTGATTATATTGCTGAGTTATATAATAACACCCCTATTAGTGGTTACAAATCTAATGTAACGAAAATAGGTTCATTGGCTGATAATGATGGTGTATTAAGCAATTTTAGCACAAGTAATTATGCCCAATTACCAACCAGTTTTAATCCATTAAGTGATACTTGGGAAATTCAATTAAAATTCCAAACTGGTAATGATGTTAGCACAATGCAAGACTTTTTCAGTGCTAATATTTCAGGTCAAAACGTATCCTGTCCATTAGTATTTAGATTAAACAATGGTAAATTTGTATTTTATGCGTCTTCAAATAATAACGTTAGTTTTGATATTGCAAATGGTGTTACTGGTTCATATACAGTTCAAACCAATACAGACTATGTGGTAAATATATCTTTCAATGGTACAAACTATATTTTAAAATATTCAATTGATGGTGGTACTACTTTTACAGAAGATATTAATGTTTCAAGTACATCAGCAATTTATACATCTCAATTTACTTGGTTTGGCGCTTTTATTTGGAATGGTAGTATGCAAAACCCTGTACTTGGTTCAATAGACTTGAATGGTTGTTATATTAATATAAACAATTCTCGTTGGTGGACAGGTACAGAGGCAATAAAACCATGCTTCTGTACAGAAGAACAATGGCAACAGTCAGTAAATACCTACGGTGTATGTGGTAAGTTTGTATATGATAGTGTAAATAATACTGTAAGACTTCCAAAGATAACTGGTATTATTGAAGGTACAACCGATGCAACTGCTTTGGGTGATTTGGTAGAGGCAGGATTGCCTGTTCATACTCATACCAGAGGTACAATGGAAATTTCTGGTGCTGTTCAAGCAACTGCTGGTGATGACTTTATGACAAAATATACAGGCAGCAGCTGGGGAGCATTTAATCGTATTACTGGCTGGTGCTCACATAGTGCGACTAACGGTGGTGGAGCTGATGTTATTAAAGGCTTTAACTTTTATGCATCCCGTAATTGGACAGGTTCAACATCAAACCCTAATTATACAAATAATATTCAAAATAGTTCTACAGTCCAACCACAAACAATTAAATGCTTTGTTTATATTGTTGTAGCTAATTCAACTAAAACAGAAATAGAAGTAGATATAGATGAAATTGCTACTGATTTGAACGGGAAAGCTGATGTAGACCTAAGTAATATGTCTGCAAGCCAGTCAGCAAAAGATACTATTATTGGTTGGAGTTTACCAGACTGGAATAATGCAATCGCTGTTAGTAGAGATGCAATGCTTGCGGGCTATACCTGTCCTGCGGATGGAATAATTTGTGGTAAATATAATTCTGGAAACACTACTACTTACTTTAAAGTTAATAACATAATTATTTCAGGAGGAGATGCTGAGGTGACTATGATATATTCAAATGTGTCTAAAAATGATTATGTTATTGCTTACAATATAGATACAACATATTGGGATGTGTCTTTTGTTCCATTAAAAGGAGTTAACTAATGAGATATTATACAATACAAAATAATAGTTTATTGATTGCTGAAACAAGACAAGCTCTTGAAAGATTTTATGATAATGTGTTAGAACTTCCAACAGATTACGAAGAGGGTAAGTACATTGTTAATGATGGAGAACTTATTTTAAATCCGAATTGGGAAGAAGAACAAGCTCAAAAAGAACGTGAACGCTTAGATGCTTTATTTATGACTCGTTCTGATTTCTTTGACGGCTTTATAATGGCATTTAATTTAGGACAAACAGAATTAAGAGCTATTGTAGAAAACATCCTTAATTCAATAAATATAACAGACGTACAGATTAAAGTTGCTTTGAATAACTTTGACAATGCTTTGAACTTCTACCGTAAACATACGTTATTTACCTTATTAAATAATGTACCTATTGAAGTATCAGAGGAAGTAACTTTAATATTTACGAGCGATATTTGGGATAAGTTTTTCGATACAAAGGATTATAGGGAATTACAAAGAGCAATACAGATAGAGCCTGAACCTACAGAACCGACAGAACCTACAGAACCAACGGAAGAACCTGAACCAGTAGAGGAGGATGAATAATGGTAGATAGTACAAACTTGCCTGAAGTGGATATAAACCAAATAGCAACAGACCTTAATGGGAAAATGGATAAAGATGGTGTAAATGCTAGTTGTCCTACATTATTGAGTCGTACTGCTAATAGTAATGGTGGTGTAACTGAGATATGGAGTGATGGGTATTGTGTGCAGAATGGATATGCAAATGGTAGTGGTGTTACAGTTTCTTTAGACACTTCATATAAAGATGACAGTTCATACAGAATTTTCTTAGGTGGTGGTAATTCAACAGGATGGGGCAATGCTCCACACAGTTTTACTTATTATAGTGTTACTGCCAGCTCTTTTCAAATAAGAATGGAAGAAAACAGTACCTTAGCATCAGGAATGAATTGTTCTTGGGAAACTAAAGGCTACATAAGATAAAGGAAACACAATGAGAATAAAACCAGTAGAACATAAATACGGTAAACCTAAGCCATATCCTGTGAGTTTTGGGATATACAAGGGAAGTAAAATAACATCTTACGGGGAATACACTTGGGGAATGTTCAAGGGTTACAGAATAGAAATTTACAACGCAAAAGAACATAATCAA
>JAEIGA010000818.1_pt1 | contig 46192 bp, 20 predicted proteins | sample 9270691 | NCBI WGS metagenome assembly JAEIGA01 (sample SAMN17057246, study PRJNA624740) | gut metagenome | biome: biome; isolation source: fecal sample | host: Bos grunniens | place: China: Xizang | collected 2019
TAATCAAGAAGGAACATTTAAAGCAACGTCCGACATAACAATCAACAAATACGTTTGGAATAATGATGCAAATAAAACTGGAACCGAGTACATATTCTCTGAAAACAGACCGACATCCGCATCTGTACAACATATCATAACCCTTACCGGTACCGGACAAAATGGATGTTCATCCACCTTTAACAAAGAAGTAATTGTACGCCAAAATCCGGAGTTGACAATACCTGACTTAGACCCTATTTGTGAAAATGGAAACATCACAATTATGGCATACGGTGCAGATTATTTCAGATGGAACAATGAAGAAACTGATATAAAAGCACCATTCAGTTGGATTGGACAACCAACCAAAAGCAGTTATCCGATCACCGGATTCACAAAATACAATAGTGGATTGGTTTGTAAGACCGAAACTGTTATTAATATCAACATCAATAAAGTACCGGAGATTAAAATTATAGGAAAAACGGATATATGTAAAAAAGATAAGGTGGTGTTAATTGCTAAAGACACTGCAGACTATCAATATAGTTATGAACAGCCGACTCAATACACCTATTCATGGACCGACCCAAAATCAACAAAGACGGACAACATGACGGCAGAGCCGACCTCCTCCACTATCTATTCCGTTACAGTCAATAATGGTAATTGTGCAACGACAAAATCGGTTAATATCACTGTACATAACGATCCTATTTTTACAGTCAGACCAACCCAACAACGTGTATGCGTAGGTGCTACGGATACGCTAATTGCAATTGGACAACCGGTGGAATATGAATGGTACAAAGGAAGCAGTGTTCAAAATGGAGCCGAAATCGCACAAACTGACAAGGGTGTTAGCGATTCATTGTATGTCACTGTAGATAACGATGTTACTTATACCGTTGTGGGAATCAGTGAATATGGTTGTAAAACCACAATGAACACCAATATTTATGTAAAACCTGCACCAACATTAAGTTATGCCGGAAACACTCATATTTGTGAAGGTACTCAAGTGACGTTAACCCCCGGAGGAGCAGATACCTATCGTTGGGAATGGAAAAAAAATGGAAAAGACACGGTAAGTAATTCGATTGTTTTAAAAGACTTTCCTGCCGGAACAGACAAAGTTACCTATACACTGATTGGAACCAAAGATGGTTGCGATGCAAGATTAGAGATACCGGTAACAATCCAAGAATCACCAAAGGTAAAAATCACCGGAGAGAGTTCAATTTGTAAAGGAGAAAAGGCCGAACTTGTTGCAAGTCCGGATGGGAACTATACAATAAACAACTACACTTGGGTAGGCTTAAACAACAACCAAGCATCTGCGTCTGTCTCCCCTATCTCGCAACAAATCTACGAAGTGATAGGATATGATGCAACAGGATGTCCCGGTAGAGCAACCCACACAATAAACGTCAATGAAAATCCGATCATAATCATTGAAGGAGACGATAAAATGTGTGAAGGTAGCACTATCAAACTAACCGCAACCGGAGCAAATAAAAATTATAAATGGGAATCGGATATAGATAATAATATCAATTCGACCGAAGCTAGTCTTGATGTTTCTATAACAGAAGGTCAATATTTAACACAAACCACCATAACTTATACGGTTAAAGCTGAAAATACTGAGGGTTGTCCGGGTGAAGGTCAAAAGACAATTACAGTTTACAAAAAACCGGAACTGACAATCAATGCAAGTGACATCTGTAGAGGAGATATGGTAGATATGACTGTTGATGGTGCAGCTACTTATGTTTGGAACAACAATGAAAATATAACAGGAACACGCTTTACAGATACAAATGTTCCTCTAAATGCAACAGAATATACAGCAATTGTAAGAGGTACAGAAAATGGATGTACAACAACAATAGAAAAAACAATAAAGATTAACGAAAGACCGGAAATAAAGATTTCAGGTCCTCTCGCCTATTGTGAACACGATAAAATTACATTGACAGCACAAGGAGGTAGTGAAGGAAATTACAGATGGAGTACCGGTTCAACAGAAGACAAGTTGGAAATTATTGCTAAATCCAGCTTAACCGATATCACTTTAATTGGTAAAAATGAACATGGCTGTACAAACGAAGCAACAGTTTCCTTAGAAATCATGCCTCTGCCAAATATCCGAATTGAAGAACCTGAGAGCAAAGAGGTTTGTAAAGGAACAGAAATTGAATTAAGCGCCTTGGGTGGGAATAGTTACAAATGGAGGAATAAAACAAAAAATGAGGCTATAGATGATTGCACAAATCCATGCGCTACAATTCACCCAACAATTGAAGCGACAACAACTTTCACTGTAGAAGGAACAGAAACTCATACCATTAACGGAGAAGTGCTAAATTGTGTATCATCTGCAGAAATATCAATAATAGCAAGACCTATTCCTGAAGTAGAAATTTCAGGAAACGATGCCATCTGTCCGGGAAGCGCAGCAAACCTAACTGCTGTTAATCAAAATAATCAAGCAATTATTTCTGAATGGCAATGGTATATCTTGGACAAAGATAACAATGCTACTCAGCTCCCTGACAACAAGAGTTTTATTAATACGGGCTCTTTAAATAAAGAAACAAAATATATTGCAAAAGCCATATCAAACTCAAATTGTATTGGAACTGATACAACAACGGTAACACTACATGATACTGTTGTAGTATCAATAGATGGTGCTGATTATGTATGTGAAAATGGTACTATCAACTTAACAGCAGTGACAGTACCGGATGCAAATGACTACATATACAATTGGTCTCCACAAGGTGCAAAACAAGTGGAAACAGGCAACTTACATCTAACAGAAACAACAATATTCAATCTTAGCATTACAGACAAAAACAGTTGTATTAGTAATGCAAAACCGAAAAAAGTAGAGTGGATTTCGTTGCCAAAGATTACAATAGCTCAAGACCCAACCGGGAATATCTGTTCAGGAAACAATGATGTAAAATTGTCAATCACATCAAACAAAGAGGCTGCAGATATGGACTATTACAATTGGTTCCGCAGTAACGATGTAAAAATAAATGATGAAAATGATAACGAGATAAAATCCAACGAAATATCATTCAAAGACTTAACAGCCACTACAACAATTAAAGCGATTGGAGTAGATAAATATGGTTGTCAATCGGAGAAAGAGATACACGTGATAGAGATACAAGATGCACCCGACTTGACCATTACCGGAGTGACTAAAGCTTGTAAAGGTGACATCGTTCAACTAACAGCATCATCTAGTAAAAATGCGAAGATTTATTGGGAAAATAATGAAGAAGTAGATGGTCCAAGAAGCATCTCTTTGAATCAAGTAGGAACAGTAACATTCAGTGCAAGTATTGAAGTAAATGGATGTACAACAATTAAAAAACATCAAATTGAGGTTTCTGATATTCCTACTGTGACACTTAACAGTGACAATGGAAAAAATTATGTATGTGAAGGTGAATCGTTGAACTTAACAGCCCAAACTGATGGAAGCGATGTAAGTTATAAGTGGAATATCTCACCATCTACAACCGCCAATGCAACAATAAAACCTACAAGTAGTCCAACAACTGCCAGTGTAACTGTTACAAACGAAAATAGTTGTAGCACTACCGCCTCATTCAATATTGAGATTAAATCCAATCCAATATTATACATTAACGAGGAGACTAATGGTGAAGATGCAATCTGTGTTGGAAATAAATTTGATTTAAATGCAAGCGGTAATGATCAAAACCAATACCAATGGTACACAGAAGACGTAAACGGAAACAAAACTTTGGTTGCAACCGGTGAGAACATAGAGAAATATTCTCCAACAATCAACGAGACAACAAAGTATATTCTTACGGGAAATAATACATTCGGATGTTTGGGTGAAGCAAAATTCACTGTAAACACCAAAGAGTATCCAAAAGTGATTGCTCCAGATACAACCTCATGTAAGGGAATGCCATCGACTGTAAAAGTAACCGATGGAAATGCAGACTACTATACATGGGAATGGACTGAAGGTAACGAGAAAAAAAGTATCAATGGTGTCTCTTATTCTGAAATATTGACAGAAACAAGAGTGTACCAATTGACAGGAACAAAAGATGGATGTACAACAAATCCTATCTCCGTTGTAGCAAAAGTAAATGAATTACCGATATTAACAATTGCTGCAAAACATAACAAAAATGAAGAACCTGTCGTAATGTGTTTTAATGACATAGACACATTGATTGCTTCAGGAGCTAAATCATACTCATGGTCTAAAATTAGTGGATTAACACAAAGTGAAGAGCAAACAGAAGAGGCTGAAATAATTCCAACATCAGTCGGTGAACATATCTATAGTGTATCAGGAACAGATGATAATGGCTGTACCAATACTCAAGAGATTACAGTTAAAGTAAATCCACTTCCTATTGTATCAATAAGTGCAACGCCTTCAATTTGCTATGGATCAGAAACTGATTTAGTTGTTGAAGGAGCAGAATCATACCATTGGAGTTGGACAACAAACGGGCAAATGGAAGAAAATACAACTGATAAAGTAAACAAGAAGTTGTATGCAACAACCTTATTCAATGTAATAGGAACAGATGCAAATGGATGTTCTAGTTTACCTGTAAAACAAGTAATCACAGTAAAAGATGCTCCTACCCTATCCTGGACTCCGGATACGTTGAGCATCTGTAACGGAGAGAATGCCACTCTAACCATCAATGGTGCCACTTCCATTGATTGGGAAGATAATATCACAACCGGAAGTACTCGCACATTCTACAATCTGAATGCGAAAGATGCTGTAAATGGTATCATCAACTACTCTTTCAAAGCATGGAACAACGGATGTTCAAAAGATACAACCATCGCTGTAAGAGTTAATTCGTTGCCTGAAATTACATTCGAGACAACTAGTGGAAGAGATAAAAATGGACAACGAATCATCTGTGTTAACGAAGAGTTTACTTTAAAAGCTGTATCCGAAGGTAGTAGCTTTGTATGGAATACAACAGAGAGTGCAGAGAGTATCACAAAAAAACATAAAAACACAGGTGTTGTAAACTACATCGTAACCGCAACCAAAAAGTATGGTAACACACAATGTAGCAACAAAAACACTTATACTATCAATGTTGTAGAGAATCCTACCATTAAGATTAATAGTGAGATTGCTGGAGACACTGCAGTATGTAATGGTAATCAATTTACACTGTCCGCAAGCGGAATAAATGGCAATGGTTACACCTGGTATGAAAATGGAACACCTAAAGCTCAAATTGCTACCGGTGTAAGCAGTTACACTTCAACAGCAACAAACAATGTAAGTTACTATGTTGAAGCAAAAGATGAAAATGAGTGTGTTGGTAATGCTACATTCGACGTGGTGATAAAAGAAAATCCAACATTTGATGTTAGTACAAAAGCAATATGTTCAGGAGAGACAGCAAATATCAATTTGACCAATCGTTCTTCTAACACTCAATTTGCATGGTCTTGGAACAACGGTACGGAAAATATTGAAAATGCAACTTCCGTTAGTCATAAGTTGGAACAAGAGAGAACATATACAATTACCGCAAACAAGGAGAATTGTATCACTCAAAAAGAGATTACTGTAACTGTTAATGCTCTTCCAGAATTTACAATTGAAGGAAAAACTGAAATTTGTAATAAAGAAGAGGTTAATCTATCGGTAAAAACTAATGATAATACACTATATAGTTACGAGTGGACAAACAATAGTGGAACTAATATCTCGAATAGTGAGTCTATAAGCGAAAAACCTAATAGCTCAACAATTTACAGAGTTAATGTTAAAAACAACACAACAACTTGCTCTCAAACAAAAACTTTAAATATAACTGTTAATCCTTTGCCTATTTTGAGGATTGAACAAGAAAATGCAGCTTGCGTTGGCAACACGGTAAATTTAATTGCAAGCGGAGCAGATTTTAGCTATAAATGGCTAAAAGAATCAAAAGATGAAAGCGGAGATAATCAAAATACAATCTCTATTCCGATTACAGCCCAAAGTGCAGAGGACACTATCGTGTATGTTGTGGGAGAAAATCAAAAAGGCTGTATTGATACAATTAGTTACTCACTAACAAAATTAGAAAAACCGGTTATCACAATCAGTGGAATAAATGATCGTTGCGTTGGAGATGGAGAAAAAACAATAGTACTATCCGGAGCAACCAAATACACATGGACTTCTGAAGGAAATTATGTTGGAAATACATTTACTGAGAAATTAACAAGCGATAAGACTTATACCGTTAAGGTTGAGTCGGGAGAATGTATGGCAGATACAACATTCAAAGTAAAAGTAAACAATTTGCCAAATGTTTACATAACTGCAGAAAATGGATTAAGTAAAACTGATACGACAATTTGTTTGAACGATGAGATCAATTTAGTTGCAACAGCTACCAATTGTGAATACAAGTGGAATACATTGGAAACAACAAATATGATTCCGGCAAAAGCGACCTCTTTGATTGCTCAAAAATACAATGTAATAGCTACGGATAAAACCACAAAATGTTCAAACAAAGCAGAATATGTTGTGAATGTAAATCCTTTGCCTAACGTTCAAATTCAAGTCGATGAATTGGCTTATTGCAAAGACACAAAGGTAGAATTAAATGCAAACGAAATCTACAATAGTTACCTATGGAGTGCTGACGGTAATACAAAAGGATCAAATAAGACAATCAAATACACATTAGATAAAACAACAAAATTCAGACTTGATGTTGTCGATAACAACAAGTGTAAGAATTTTGACACAATAGAAATTGTTGCAAAAGATTATCCTATTTTTGCAGTAAATGCTCCTGCTGTATGTTATGATAAATATCCAACACTTAGTGTAGATAAGAATAATAGCACTGCGGACTATTATATATGGCCGGATGGAACAAACAACAACTCATCATGGACTGCTAGTACAAGTCTCAAAGAGGAAATAAGTTATAAGGTTACCGCTTCTAAAAATGGTTGTACTGTAGAAAAGAATGTAAAAGTTCCTCTATTTAACTTACCGAAAATCTCTTTTGAGGTTAATGGTAAAGCTGTAACAGGCAACTACGAAGTATGCTCCAATGATAATCAATTGTCAATTGAAGCAAAAGTAAGTAGTGATAATTTACAAAATGTTCAGTACAACTGGGAACAAGGAACAACAACTTCTGAAATACTAGTAACACCTACAGACAAAACCAATTACTCGATAACAGTTACCGATGGAAATGGATGTATAAACAATGCAATTCAAACAATTATTGTTAATGAACCAAGCATAGTAACAATAGAGGGTGTAAAAGAATCTTGCGAAGGAAATGAATTCAAATTAACTGCAACTGGTGCAAATTCCTATGAATGGAAGGTAACACCTGATAACACAAGCAACTATACAATCGACGGAAATATCCTTAACTATAAAGGAATTCAAGAGAATGTAACATTTGAAGTAATCGGAACAGATGGAAAGAATTGTAAGAGTGATGCTGTTAGTCATACCGTTACTATGATTGCTAACCCTGCACTAACAATCATCCCTTCACCTGACCAACGATCAGTATGTAAAGGTAGCAACCTAAGTTTAACGGCAACATCCGGAGCTAATGTCGCTATCCAATGGGAAGGCTCTGAAATCGGATATTTGGATTATCGTTTCAATGCTGAAAATCATGGAGAAAAAGAGGTAAAAGTAACAGCTACAACTACTCAAGGATGTAAGAATGACTCAATTGTAAAAATTATCGTAAACGATTTACCGACGTTTACAATTGAAGGAAACGACTTCTGTTTGGGAACTACAACTGAGTTAAAAGCAGAAGGAAATGACTTATCATTCTCTTGGGTAGGATTCTCAAAAAATGTCAATCCTGTAAATGTTAGTAAGAGTGGAACTTACAAAGTAACCGGTACAGATGGTAACAACTGTTCAAGACAAGACTCAATCAGTGTTACAGCCTTTAGCAATCCGGACTTTATCATTACACAACAAAATATTTCTTGGAGCGACGATAATACGGCTTGTAAAGATTCTACGATTACATTGGCTGCTCAAGGTGGCAACTATACTTATGATTGGTACACGAAAGAGAATGACATCTTAACAGAGTTCCAAAAGTCATCATCTACAATTGAACCAACCATAACAAGAGATGTAATATTTGTAGCAAATGCGACAATTAAACATAACGAAAATTTACAATGTGAAACACAAAAAGAGTACATTGTAAAGATAAAAGAGGCTCCAATATTCGAATTGGATGCACCAACTGTCTGCGCCGGAAATACTTCAAGAATCAAGGTTAAAAATGGCGTAAATGGAACTACCTACGAATGGAAATGGGATGGTGGTTCACAAGTCGGAGGAACGTACCACGAAGAGATACTCACTGCAAATAAAGAGTTTATTGTTATTGGTACAAAAGATCATTGTTCATATCAAGTTGTAAAAACTGCAGAGGTTTATGAATTACCTCAAATGAGTGCAATCATAGGAGCAGATAATGATGTTTGTATTGGTGACACAGTCATACTGAGTGAAAATGCAACAACAAACAACACTCCTCTCACCTACTCTTGGAAAGCAAATAAAGATTTAGGTAGTATAATCGACAAAGAGAGTGAATCTACAAGAGTTTCACCTACTCAAATTGGAACAAGAACTTATACAGTAACAGCAACCGACAATAAAGGTTGTAACAATACTATATCAAAAGAGATGTTTGTCAATCCGTTACCAAACGTAAAAGTGATTGGTGAGACCGAAATATGTGTTGGACAAGAGACAAACTTAACCATCGATGGTGGTTATGAAACTGCTTGGTTCGAATATGATAAAGCAAACAAAAAAATTGGAAAAGAATTGTTTAGAACCATTAATGGAACAGAAAATGGATTTAAACAGAAGATTGATAATGTAACATCATTCTACGTTGAAATCTTAGACGAAAATGAATGTAGCAACGGAAAAGTGGTAGATGTTACATTAAAGACACTACCTAATATCCAATTGGTGGGTCAAACTAAAATTTGTAAAGGTGATGAAACTACCATTTCGATTTTAGGTAATTCAGGTGGTAAAAACTACTTCACAAATGCTGCAACAGGCGAGTTTGAAACTGAGTCTGTAACATCTAAAGTCTTGTCTCCAACTCAGACAACAACTTACAAAATCAGAGTTGAGACTGCTAATAATTGCATTATAGATACTTCAATCACAATCATTGTAAACCCTCTTCCTGAAATTACAATCAATGGAGTTAAAGAAGGGGAATCAATAATTTGTATGAAAGATCAAATTGAATTGCAGGCTGCCTCTAATACAAACAGTGAGTTTACTTGGAACAACAGAGAAACATCTGAAACAATAACTGTAGCTCCTCTTGCTTCTACTCAATACTATGTAGAGGGTGTTGATAATGTAACTCGTTGTAGAAATACGGCTACATACAATATTGTAGTAAAAGAACTTCCAACCATCATTATAAAGGGAGAAAGTTATACTTGTAAAGATAGTACTGTTACTTTAACGATTTCTAATGCAGTAAACAATTATACTTATGTATGGGAAAACAACAAAGCTACAGGAAAAACATATGAACCTACAATCACAGAAGATACAGTAATCAGAGTAACTGCAACTGATAACTCGGCACAACAATGTAGTTCAATAGATAGTTTCAGAGTGAAAGTGAAGGAAAACCCGGAAATTCAAATTACCAATAATAATCCAATTGTTTGTAAAGGAGATTACTTCACTGTTAATGTTGGTTCAAACTTAGCATCTTGTACTTATAAATGGGAAGGAACTTCAATCGTTAACAATTCAAATACTCTTCGAGAAAAATTAGATAATGACAAAGTATACAAAGTCTATGTATCTAAAGATGGTTGTACTTCCAATAAAGTCATCAACGCAAAAGTTTGGGAACTACCAACTGTAACTGCTGAATTGATTAATGACATAAAAGGTGATACAATCTGTCATAACGCTACGGCAAAATTGAAAGCTACTGCCAAAGGTGGTACTTATCCTTATCACTACAATTGGATAAGTAATGTAATCTCAACCGAAGACTCTGAGACCATAGAAACTGAAAAATTAACCACTACAAACAGACCATACTCAGTGGTAGTAGAGGTTACTGATGATAATAATTGTAAGGGTTTGGATACAGTTGATATTAATGTTAAACCAAATCCTGTAATACGTATTGATGGAGATAAATTCGTTTGTGATGGAATGACCGGAACTTACACGGCAACGGGTGCCGGTGTAGGAGGAACATATTCATGGGAAAGTGGAGAAACTACTGAATCTATAACTCCTACAATTGAATCAGATAAAACAATTACTGTTATAGGAACTGATATATATGGTTGTGAAGGAACATCCAATCCGTTTAATATTGCCATGAAGAATCTTCCTAAACTTATGATTTACGGAGATACTTCGATTTGTGAAGGTGCTTCAACCAAGATCAGTTTATCCGGTGCAGGTGCTGACGAAGATAACTATCTATGGACAGAAGGTGAAAACAAAATTTATACAGCCAATAGAACATTATCTCCAAATGTAACAACAACTTACAAGGTAACCGGTACTCAGAATGGATGTTCTGCCGATAGAACATTTACAATTACTGTAAATAAACTACCGATAATCAATATTAATGATAAAAATAATGGTACGGAGGCAATCTGTTTGAAAGAGGAGATTGTTTTGAAGGCGAACGTTGATAATCCGAAAAATCACACCTTCTTATGGAACAACAACACCCAAGAAAGTTCCATTAAAGTAACCCCTGTAATAGATACAAAATATAGTGTAAGAGTAACAAACAATGAGACCAATTGTGTACAAGTAGATACGTTTGAAGTGATTGTTAATCCTCTTCCTGAATTTGATATTATTGCAGATGATGCCGTTTGCAACAATTCAGACATCAAAGTTTCTCTTGACCCTAAGGATGATAATCTTTGGGAAAAATCTAAAGTAATTGTCGAGTGGACTAAAGACAACTCTCCTATCACTGTACAAGGAGAAAGTTTCACCGAAACTTTAAGCAAAAAAACTGAATATTCAGTAAAAGCTACTGTCTCAACTACAAATTGTTCTGATACAAAGAGCAAAACGGTAGATGTTAAAGAGGTTCCTACCTTGACAATTAATGCTGATGATGATGTTTGTTTGGGTAAAGATGTCGTATTAAAAGTTGAAGGGGATGCTCATACCTACTTATGGCCGGATAATAAAAGAAGCTCTGTAAAAAGTTGGACCGATACCACAAACCACTCTGCCGAAAAAGTCGATTACAAAGTAGTTGCTATTAATATCTACTCAGTCAACGGTAAAAATCTTGAATGTAGTACTGAAGAGATTGAAAGTGTAAACATTCGTAAGTTACCAAACATTAAAATTGATGGTCCGGCTCTCGTTTGTAAAGATGAACCTATTGATTTAATTGTATCTGAAATTAGTGATCCGTCACAAGATGTAACATACAAATGGAATACGACCGATAATGATGTTACAGCTAAAATAACAGTTAAACCAACAACAACAAAATCTGAATACAAAGTAACCGCTACAAATGCATACGGATGTACAAAAGATGCATCTTACAACTTAAATGCTCATGATAAACCAACCTTTAATTTTGGTGGTGAAACTAGATATTGTAAGGGTGAAGATGCAGCAATAAGTATATTGGGTAACAATGTTCAATCTATTGTATGGAACTATGTAGATGAAAATGGAACTATAATAGATGGTGAAGTTCCTACCACGAATAACATTGCAAAACCTACAGTTAATGAGGATATTCGATTAAAAGCATTCGTAACTAGCACAGAAGGATGTCAGTCTGAAGGTATAATAGATATTGCTACAAAAGAACTCCCTGTATTAGTGCCAAATTTCAAGGATGAGGTGTGTGTGGGTTCTCCTTTTGACATCTCTGTATCGGGCGCTAGAACATGGACTTGGAAAGATACTAGTGCAACAACATCTTCTTTAATTGGTTTGAGAATTTATAACGATACGGATTATACAGTATATGGAACCACTGAAGGTTGTACTTCTGAGAAGGTAATTACAATTAAAACAAAACCGTTGCCAAACATTTTAATTAATGATGGAAAAGATACTGCTATCTGCTTCAATGAATCAATAGAATTGAAGGCTACCGGAGGAGTGTTGTACAAGTGGGATAATGAAAATCAAACCGACTTCGAAGCAATTGATAAAATAACTAAATCTCCTACCGGTGGTGTAACTTATAAAGTAACAGGTAGAGGTGAAAATGGATGTGAAAATAGTGCTACAATAAACGTAAGCATTAATGATTTGCCGAAATTTGATCTAAGTTATATCAAAGAAGCTTGCGATAGTACATCTGTCGATATTACAGCTTCTAATACGGAATTGACTTATTTTTGGAATAATGAAACAACTCCAAGTGTTTCAAATACATACACAGAAAAAGAGATTAGAAAAGATGTTAAAGGAGGGGTTTATGGTATTGATAAAAACAATTGTAAGAATTTCAATGAATACAATATCACATGGAAACCAAATCCTAAATTAGTGATTACCGGTAATAATGTTTGTAAAAATGACCAAGTTTCTTTGAACGTAAAAGATACTTCAATTACAATCAATTACAATACTGAATTTTTATGGGAAGGTATAACTAAGGGAGCTATTTTTAGAAGTGAAGCTTTAACAAAAGACAGAGTATTCAGAGTTGTTGCAACGAAAAATGGATGTTCAACTGAAGATTCTATAGAGATTAAGGTAAATGAGTTGCCGAACATCTTAATCAACGATGGTAACGAATATGCTTACGTATGTAATGGGGATAGTGTAACTCTAAATGCTTCCGGAAGTGACATCAACAAATATACTTGGGATAATAAAACACAAGAAACAGGTATCACCTACAAAGTAAAACCGATAAAAACTGAGACAACCTATCATTTGGAAGGAACTGACAATTTGGGATGTAAGAATAGTGATGAAATTGTTGTTGTAATAACTCCGAAACCAGACTTCTCTATTATCGGTAATAACTTGGTATGTTATGGAGAAGATGTTACATTGAATGGTTCGGACGAAGATTTGAATTACGTATGGACAAATGCAGAAGGTGAAACTTTGGGTAATGATATAGAGCTCTCTATTAAAATCACTAGGGATACCACTCTGTATGTAACCGGAACAGCTAATAATGCAAACGGAACAATTTGCTCTAATACTATTCCATATGAGATTAAGATAAAAGATGGACCTGAATTTACAATCAATTCTTTTGATAATAATATTTGTTATGGAAACACCGTTTCAATCTCTTTGTCAGGATATGCAGACAATTACGAATGGTATAGAAATGATACGTTGATTTCTACGAAGGAAAATATGAGCGACGTGATTATGGCAAATCAAACTTATTTCCTAAAAGCGGATAGGAATGGTTGCGACACTAGCGTCTCAATGGATGTTTTTGTAAAGGCTCTTCCGAAGATTGAAATAACAGGTACTCCTGAAATTTGCTACAATGAAACTACTTCGTTGAAAGCAACAGCTGGACTTACTTCTTATAGTTGGAAAAATTTGACTACTTCGGGTAATATTGAAAATAACACCGATGAAATTGAAATTACACCAAAAGTTGATACGGAAATAGAGGTAACTGTTACTGATAATGGATGTGAAAACAAAGATACATTTAAGGTAGTTGTAAACTCTCTTCCTTCATTCAAAATTACTCCAAATGATTATGTCGTTTGTGAAAATAGTGAAGTTATAATCACTCCTAATAATGAAGAGATAACCTACAAGTGGGAGGATGAAACTAACTATTCTGCACCACTCCCTAAAACTTTCAATATGGGTGCTTATCCAATGAAAGATACATTTAGAGTGATAGCTAAAACAAATAAAGGTTGTACAAAAACCGATTCTGTCATAATATCAACAAAGGCTAAACCTCAATTAAATATAATGTTTAACGACTCTATTTGTTGGGGTAAAAAGGCTACAATGACAGGAAATAATAACACTGCTAAATATCAATGGTATGATATTACTGATGACGATTATAAAGACGTAGTATTGTCTGAAACTAGCAGTTATACAACAAATGAGTTAACAAGCAACAGAAAATTCAGAAGTGTTGCAATATCTAATGGTTGCGAGGCTGATACTATCTTTGAAGTTGCAATCAGAGAGATCCCTGCAGTTAATATCGTTAATAGTCCTGAAATTACAATTTGCCGAAATGCTGAATTGGAATTGATGGCAAATAGTGAAAATGCTATTGAATATAAATGGGATAATAATAGTTATGGAACTAATGTTTCATACATTGTAAATCCTATAAAAGACTCAACAGAGTATCGTTTGGCTATAAAGGACATTCACGGATGTGAAAACTTTGACACGGTATTGGTATTGTTGCAAAACAAACCTGAATTTAATATCATTGGTAAGACCGATACTTGTCAGGGTGATATGATTACATTAAAAGCAAGTAATGATGCATTGAATTACGAATGGCGAAATAGTGCAAACACTATAATATCAGAGGGTATAGAATGTGATATAACAATAACGCAAGACACAACAATTTATATCACAGGATATAGCAACGACGACTTGAAGTGTGAAACAACAATTGAACACCATGTGATCGCTAACCCATATCCTGTAATTACAGTCATCAAGGATACAAATTATGTTTGTAAAGGAACTCAAGCTTATTTGGAGGTTAAGAGTGATATTGATGCAAGCTATTTATGGAATACAAACGAAACAAATCGTTACATCCAAAAAACTATTACAGAAGAGAGTCAATTTACTGTAACCGTAACAAGTAATGTGGGTGGATGTAAAAGTGATACTTCTTTTGTTGTAAACAAATGGGATTTGCCGATTATCGATGCAAATGATGTTACTATCTGCTATGGAAATTCTGCCGAACTAGAGGTTACTAATCCATCTGAATCTATCGTATATAGATGGTTGGAGGCTTCTGAAAATGGCAGCAAATTTGTAACCCCTACTCTTACTTCGTTAACTCAATACAAAGTGATTGGAACGGATGAAAATTCTTGTGTCGGAGAAAAGAGTGTTGTAGTATCCATCAATCCACTTCCGCAATTCTCATTGAGTAGCATTACTCCTGTTTGTAGAGGAACAGAAACTACAATTACAGCAAATGATGCTTCTCTATATTACTTATGGGATGGTATAAATTATTCATCCGAAAGTTCATACTCATCTACAATAGAAAAGGATACAACTTTCACTATTTGGGCTAAAGACAACAATCAATGTGAAAATTCAAAATCTATTAAAGTGGCGGTTAAGGAATATCCTACACTCCAATTTAAGATGGACATTGATACAGTTTGCTTCGGAGGTTCTAAAACTATTTATGTATCGGGAGCTAAGAATGGTTACAAATGGCACGATAATTCTACTAAGAACTTTATCACAATTGATAATATAACAGAAACAATTTCAGTTTCTGTTGAGGGTACAACCAATGGCTGTACAAGTAGAATCGATACAACCATAAAGGTTTGGAATCTTCCTGAAATATCAATTGAACCATCGCTTAAAGAAATTTGCTTCAATGACTCTGTTGCATTAACAGCTCAAAATGGTATTTCAGGAAAATACAAATGGAATCACAATGGTGCTAATACCGATGATGTTGTAGTTATTCCTAACAAAGTTGGAGAAAACATCTACTCTGTAACCGGTTATGATATTCATGGTTGTAAGAATACCGGAGAAGTATCGATTACAGTTAATGCTCTTCCTATTGTAAAAATTGATGGTGAAGCTTATGTTTGTCGCAACGAAAATGCCGAATTGACAGCTTCTTCTGAAACTGCAACCTCATTCCAATGGATTGATAACGGAACCGGAATTGGAAACGATGCTATTTTCAAACCGACAATCAGCACAGACGACTCAACATTTGTTGTTGTGGGTGAGGATGGAAATCATTGTAAGTCAACTGCAGAGTTTGTTGTTTACGCGAAAGAACACCCTACTTTATCTTATCGTACAAACACCGGAAAAGATACTGTATGTTTGGGATCTCCTGTGGTAATTTATATGAGTGGTGCTGATGAATATGTTTGGGAAAGTAATAATAGTACAGAAAGTTCTTATTCTGAGGTTATTAACAGTGAAACTCAATTTACTGTCTATGGTACAACTAACGGATGTAGCAGTGATACAACGATTACCATCTCAACATGGAATTTACCTGTGTTTGGTATTGATGGAGATTCTGTAATCTGTTTGAACGATACTGCGAAGTTATTTACTTACGCAAAAGATGAGAATAGTGTATTAACCTACAAGTGGAAACATAATGGTAATACAAACGAAACAACATACGAAAGCCCAACTTCAACGAAAAACTATTTTGCAACAGCAACAGATATAAATAATTGTAAGTCTGAAGAGAGTTTCGAAGTGAAAGTTAATCCGTTACCAACAGATATCAAGATTGAAGGTGAGAGAGCTGTTTGTTTAGATTCTACGGTAACATTAACTGTCTCTGGTTCGGCTATTGATTATCAATGGGGAAATGGAGCAGTTGGAACAACTATTGATGCAGCTATCGTATCGAAAGACTCTACCTTCTATGTTGTAGGTACTGATAAGAATGGTTGTAGTTATAAAACATCTTATAAGGTTGCTTCAATCGAGCATCCTAATTTGATTCAAAATGCTCCGGATTCAGTCTGCTTCGGTTCTAAAATAAACATTTCTATAAAAGGGGCGGCAGAATATGTATGGGACGACAATTCTACAAGGAATTACCGTAATGTAGAGATTACGCAAGACACTATGTTCGTTGTCAGTGGTACATCAAATGGCTGTACCTCTTCTACCACTATTAAAATTGGCAAGATGGATTTGCCTACTATTAAGATTGCTAGTGAAGATGACAAGAATAGTATTTGTCGCTACGACTCCATCAAACTATTTGCAACAGGGGGTAAAACATACACTTGGAGTAACAAAGAGGATCGCGAAAATATTATCGTTAACCCATTAGGTAATACTCAATACATTGTAAAAGGTATCGGCGCTAATGGTTGTCAGAATAGCGACACATTTGATTTGATTGTGAACGATCTTCCAATTGTTAATATAATTGGAGAAAAGAGTATTTGCGAAGGTGATGATGTTGAGTTGAAGGCTGAAAGTAGTGATAAATTTACAATCGTAAGTTATTTGTGGGGTAATAATAAAACGGATCAAACAATTATTGAAACAATAACAGACACTTCTTACTATGCGGTTACTTTAACAGATAGTAATGGTTGTCAAAACAGCGATTCAATTTTGATTCAATCCAAACCATATCCTACTATTACTATTGAAGCGCCTGAATATATTTGTTTGGGTCAATCTGCTATCGTTTCTGTTGAGGGTGCCAACTCATACGTTTGGGGTGGAAACAGTGATAAAACAGAGAGAAGTTTTGTTGATACTCCTACACAAGATACGCTCTACAAGGTAGCCGGAACAACAAATGGATGTACAACGTTGGCTGAAAAAATGGTTGAGGTGAAGGCGCTACCTAAGGTAACAATCACAACAGAGGATAGTGCATTTGCAATTTGTTTGAAAGATTCTATCACTTTAACCGCCAATGGTGCTAAAACCTATTCTTGGAATACAGGTTATACAGATCAAAAGATTGTTGTATCTCCTTCTATCGCCACAGAATACAAAGTGATTGGTACAGATGAATTCGGATGCCAAAACTCAGGTGTATTTAACATCAACATAAATAAGTTGCCGGAATTTACTATAATGGGTAATAACTTGATTTGTGAGGGAGATGTAGATACGTTATGGATTGAAAGTGACGAGAACTTGACTTACTTATGGAATTACCATAATTCTACGTCAGATACAATCTATCCGGTGATTGAGGAAAATACAACATTTGAAGTTACTGCTACAAATGAAAACAATTGCACTATAACTCAAAGCTACATTGTTCGTAGCAAACCATATCCTACATTGGAATTCAATAATCCTAAGGCTATCTGCTACGGTGAAAATGCTGTAATAGTAGTTTCCGGAGCAACGGAATATAAATGGCAAGATGGTTCTACAAACAACTCTTTGATCGTTTCTCCTGAAAATAATACAACATACACTGTAACGGGTACAACAAGAGGTTGTTCAACAACTGCAAGTACAAACATCAATGTTTGGTCTCTACCTAATGTTGTAATATCAGATGCTAAGAAAGATATCTGTATCAATGATCCTATTACATTGACTGCTTCCGGAGCAAGTAGTTATGTATGGAATACAGGTGACACAGAGAAAACAATCACTGTTATTCCTACAGGAACAACTGCATTTAATGTTGTTGGTAAAGATTTGAATGGGTGTGAATCTAGAGACACGTTTGTAGTGGAAGTTCATCCTCTTCCGGTTATCACTATTGATGGCGCGGATGCTGCATGTCAGGATAGTGTGGCAACATTGATTGCTAAAGGTGGATTGAGATATATGTGGAATACAAATGAAACAACTGCAGCAATCAGTCCTAAGATTAATAATACTAGAACGTTTATTGTAATCGGATATGATGAATACAATTGTAAATCTACTGCAACTAAAATAGTACGCAAAAAGGATTATCCTGTATTAACATACACTGCACCAACCAGTATTTGTGATGGAACTATGGCTAATATTAGTGTTGTGGGAGCATCTCAATATATTTGGCAAGATGGTTCAACAGGAAATTCTTACTCTGATTCACCGAAAGAGAATACAATCTATTCGGTAACAGGTATTACCGAAAATTGTAGTACAAAAATAGAAATTCCTATTAACGTTCTTTCTCTTCCTAATGTTACAATTTCCGGAATGAACGAAATTTGTATCAACAAATCGGTAACTCTACAAGCAAATGGAGCTAAAACTTATGCATGGAATACCGGATTGCAGTCTGACAAGTTAACAATGACTCCTATGAGTACAGCTACTTACATAGTAACCGGTACGGATGAGAATAATTGTAAGGATACTGCAAGTTATACTGTCAAAGTTAACCCTCTTCCTGATGTTTCTATTGAGGGTGATGTTTATGCATGCTACGAAAGTTTCATTAACTTGAAAGCTATCGGAAGTGAAACAAATAAATATGAGTGGAATGATGGAACATCGGCTCAAACGTTATCTGAAATTGTGAAAGAATCAAAAACATACATCGTTTCTGCTACAGATACGAATGGTTGTGTCTCAATCGCTACGCACAATGTAACCAAGGTTGATTATCCTGAATTGTCTTATCAAGCAACGGATACTATTTGCTATGGTCAATTGGTGTCTATTACTGCAAGCGGTGCAAATGAATATTTATGGTCAAATGGTTCTAGAACCAACCAAATTTCAGATCAACCTGAGGGTTCAACCATCTACAAAGTTGTAGGTACAACCAACGGATGTTCAGACTCAATCAACATTCCAATAGAGGTTCTACCTTTGCCAGACTTATCTTTCCAAGGTGATACCGTGGTCTGCGAAGGTAATAAATTGGTTCTTGAAGGAACGGGAGCTGTATTATACCATTGGAACACAGGTGTTAATAACAGAGTTTTAGAGGCATACCCTACTAAAAATACGGTTTATACTTTATCAGGAACAAATGAAATGGGCTGTTCTAACTCCATAAAAATACCTGTAAAAGTTAATCCAAAACCTTCTTTTGAAATTCTAGGTAACGATGAGGTTTGTAAAAACTCTTCTCTTGGATTAATTGCTTCCGGTGATGCTCTAAATTATTATTGGAGTACAGGAAGAGCTAGTTACGATATGTTTGAAACGAAGAACAATGTTATGTTGGATGTTTTAATCAATCAACATACATTCGTTTACGTAAAAGGTATTGATGAACATGGTTGTGAAAATACTGCAAGTAAAGAGATTAAAACAATCGAACCACCATTAGTATCTTACGATGGAGAAGTTGAGGTTTGTGAAGGTGAGACAATTTCTCTTTCTGCGCAAGGTGCAGAAATTTATCAATGGAAACATAATGGTAATATCAAAACTGATTCTATTTACGAATTTAAATCAAGAGCCAACGATGTTGTTACATTGATTGGTACATTAGGTATTTGTTCTTCAGCGATAGATATTCAAACAAGAACTAAACCATCTCCTACTATTACAATTACAGTGGAAAATGGCTCCGACACTCTTTGTAAGAATACTGTCTATAAATTAACAGCTAATGGTGCTCTTGAATATCTTTGGAACGATGGTCAAACAACTAAATCTATCAGTGACACATTAAATGGGAATAAGAATTTTAAAGTCGAAGGAACTGCTTCTAATGGTTGTACCGCAAGTGCATCTAAGGAATTGAAGATATGGCCGCTACCAAATGTAAAAATCGACAGTATTTATAAATTAGGTTGCCCTGATAAAGGTACTGACGTTAAATTGTTCGCAAAGGGTGCAAAAGATTTGGTTTGGGAATCGGATATTTATAATGAGGCTATTGATGATATGAGTCACGACTCTTTGATTGCTAATATTACAGAAAAAACTCTATTTACTGTAATCGGTACGGATGAAAATGGTTGTAAAAATTCAGACTCTAAAATTGTTGAACCGGATAGTGTTCATCCAATGATTTATGAGATTACACCAAAAACTATTGACGCTGTTAATCGTCGTGTAACATTCTTAGGTTTAGAACCTAAAACAGATGATTGGACTTGGTCAACCGGTGGAAATGAGCTTAATTCCATACTTATTGGACACGATAAGAATTATATTTATAAAAATATCGATCAAGATTCATTCTTGGTTGGAATTAAAGCGGTGGCAAGTAATGGTTGTGTTTATACCGATACTGCATTTATCCACGTATGGAAAGACTTCTGGGCTCCAAATGCATTTACTCCGAATGGTGATGGAAATAACGATAGTTTTGGATTCGAAGGTGTTGAATATATGACTGAATTTGAATTTACTATCTACAATAGATTGGGTACAGTTGTATTTGAAGGTAAAGATAAACATGATAGATGGGATGGAAGATTTAAAGGTGATCCTTGCGTCATGGGTGTATATGGCTATGTTGTTAAGTACCGAAGTGATTACAAAGACATCCATAAGTCCGGTGAACGGCGAGGTACAGTCACTCTGTTAAAATAACATAAGAAAGAGGCTTTGCTGAATATCTCTACGCAAAGCCTCTTTCATTATTAAAATAGTTGACATACCAAAGCTATATTATCTCACATATAAATAATTCGCATCGAAAAAACAGCTATACCTAATTTCTATATCCAATCACTTTATTCATATTTCTTAAATTAACTGGATTATAAGGATTTTTAGCATGTATTTGATAGGCTGCTTTTATCTCTTTTCCATAAAGTCGCTCCACAAGTGTACGATCATACTCCTCACAATAAAAAACACCACGCTTGCAAGGCATGAGGTTCTCTCCTACTATAAAAAAAAGAGAAGGAATCCATCGTTGAGGAAATTCTCGTTGCAAAGCTAAACCAATTTTTCGCAATGAATCATACAAGATCCTAATCGCTTCTCTAACTTTTTGCTCTGCTCTCATCGATGGATTTATCGCAGATAATAGGGCTGTCCTATTGGGAACAACCAACATAACAGGATAATCCATTCCATTGTTCGAGAGATAACATTGACTGACATAGGGAGATCTTAAATAAAAGGAATTTTCAATCTTTTCGGGAGAGAAATTTTCTCCTAAGGAATTTGTTTGCAAAGAACTAATCTCCCCTTCGATATATAAAAATCCATCGCTATCAATCGTACCTAACCATCCGGTATTCAACCATCCATTTTTCACAGTTTGTTTCAAAAGTATTTCATCTTTTTTATAAGATAGCATCAATCCGTCCGTTTTAACACAAATCTCACCTACCTCTGCTAAACAATCAGAAATAGCAACTCCATTACCAATTTTCAAATCTATACTATGAAAAGATTTTCCAACACTGCCCAATTTATAATAGTCTTTCATAATAAAATTAATAGAGACGAAAGAACAACTCTCAACAGTTCCAAAACCTCGTAAAATAGGAATGCCTATTGCAAGGAAAAATAATTCAGTCTCTTTATCTAAAAAATGTCCTCTCAACAAAATATATTCTAAATCGCCACCCAATGCGGTACGAATTGTTTCACAAATAAAGTGCTCAACAAATTTTGTCCAAAATGAAAAAAAATGAGGGGATTTATAATTCCAAAAAAGTTTAGAACGATATGTAGATAACTTGATATGGTGAATGTAACGTTGAAAGATCGAATAAAATATTTCGCCTTGTCGTTTCAACTCCTCCTCAATACGTAATTTAATCACTTTAATGGATGACAAAGAACAAAAAACAACATTCGGACGTATCACATGTAAATCTCTAAAAAAAGTGTGACAAAAACAATCTTCATTCACTTGAGGAACAACAATAACCGATCCATTGTATAACACCAACAAGAGAGAGAGCTGATGTACAAAAATATCACTCCAAGGAAGCAACATATAAAACCGCTTCCACTCCCCTATTTGCAAAAGTGAAGTAATCTGTTCTACATTAACTATCAAACTCTTATGAGTATATAAAACACCTGTTAATTGTGAACGTACATTAGTGTAATAGATCATCGCAACATCATCGTACTTAATAGATAAAATACGATGATTTAACTCCTCGTTTCTAGTATCATACAATTCTCTTCCTAATGCATATACTCGCTCCTTTGATATTACATCAAAATCATCTTCCCAATATTCATCTAACAATATTACTAAATTCAAGAGTGGTAGATAATCTTTGATTTTCTTAATGATCTCAAATTGAGTTTTAGAAACAATTACGCATTTACACTGAGCATGTTGCAAACAAAATTTCAAATCAATTTCTTCCCTCATCAATGAAGGTAATGGTACAAAAACTGCTTGATTAGATAAGATGGATAATTCTGAAACCAACCAATCTGTACCACAATCTGCATAAAGAGCAACAGAATCTCCCGGTTTAACTCCTAAGGATAATAATCCAATAGAAAATCGCTTCACTCGATTGAATATGTCATGATAAGATAATGACAAATATTCATGCCCTTGTTTTTCCATTATTAAAGGATTGCTGCCATAACGAGAAACACAATCCTCAAAAATTTTAATTATATTCATAGATTTTAATTATCTTTGTCTCACTCTATAACAACAGAGATTTGGATATGGTTTTCACTACAGGCGTTGAAACAAAAATAGGATTTGATAAAATCCGTCATTTACTGAAGTCTAATTGTCTTTCCACTTTAGGAGAAAAGAAAGTGGATGAACTTGTTGTTTCAACTGATTATGAAGAGATTATTGAACAACTGAATCAAACCAACGAATTCCTAAAAATTGTAAAGGATGAGGATGAGTTCCCTATCGATTCTTACTACGACATTAAAAAGTGTATCGAAAAAATTGCAGTTGAAGGAACATTCATAGAGGTTACTGATCTTTTTAAATTACGACAATCTCTCGCAACAATCGGACGCATCGTAAAATTTTTTAAGGGGAAAGAGGATGAAAGTTTTTTCTACTTGAAACAGTTGAGCAATGACGTAGCAACATTTCCAGAAATTGTCGGTTCAATCGATAGAATATTGGATAAATTCGGAGAAATTAAAAACAATGCTTCTCCCGAATTAGCCGCTATACGTAGAAATATCGAGGAAGAAAGAGGTAGCATCTCAAAAGCTATTCAAAAGATTTTGCAACAAGCACAGAGTGAAGGATATGTTGATAAGGAGGCAACTCCCACAATTCGTGATGGAAGATTGGTTATCCCTGTTCCGCCTGCTCACAAAAGAAAAATCAGAGGAATTGTCCACGATGAATCGGCAACTGGGAAAACAGTGTTCATAGAGCCCGATATTGCAGTAGAAATTAATAACAGAATAAGAGAGTTGTTGGCAGATGAAAAGCGTGAAATAATAAAGATATTAACACAAATCACCAACGAAATTCGTCCCTACTCTCCTGAAATTGAAGAGTCGTTCAACTTTTTAGCAACCATTGATTTCATTCGTTCAAAAGCACTATTGGCAATTGAAACCAACTCAACATTGCCATCTATTCAGAAAGATCCTATTATTGATTGGAGCGTTGCTATACATCCTATTCTTTATTTAAATCATTCGAAAGTGGGAAAAAAGGTAATCCCGTTGGATATCGAATTAAACAAAGAAAAAAGGATTTTAATTATATCAGGACCCAATGCGGGTGGTAAATCTGTCTGTTTGAAAACTGTTGGACTTCTTCAATATATGATGCAGAGTGGTTTGTTGGTACCACTTCACTCTTCCAGTAAAATGGGTTTATTCCATGCAATTTTAATTGATATTGGAGATGAGCAATCAATTGAAAATGATTTGAGTACGTATAGTTCTCATTTAACCAATATGAAACAGTTTGTTCGTAACTGCAACGATAAGTCCTTACTATTAATTGATGAGTTCGGTAGTGGAACAGAACCAAATATCGGTGGAGCAATAGCTGAATCTCTTCTTAATCATTTTAATCAAAAAAAAGCATTTGGAGTTATTACAACACACTACACAAACATCAAAAACTTTGCCGAAGAGACAGATGGGATTGTAAATGGAGCAATGTTATATGATAGACATTTGATGCAACCTTTGTTCCGTTTGGAAATTGGTAACCCGGGAAGTTCTTTCGCAATTGAAATTGCTCGAAAAATAGGTTTGCCGGAAAGTGTGATTCATGAAGCAATTGATAAAGCAGGGAAAGAGTTGGTAGATATGGACAAATACCTTCAAGATATTGTTAGGGATAAACGATATTGGGAAGGTAAACGTCAGAATATCAAACAAAAAGAGAAGTATTTAGATGAACTAAAAGAAAAATATGAATCAGAATTGACTCAATTAGCCAAAGAGAAAAAAGAGGCGATGAAAGAAGCTAAACGTGAGGCTAAACGATTATTGGAACAATCCAACTCGATTATAGAGAATACAATCCGAAAAATAAAAGAGGCACAGGCAGAAAAAACAGCAACTCTAAAAGTTCGTAAAGAATTAGAAAAATTTAAAAATGATTTTGATTCAACTGAATATGATGATGCCACTATCAATAAACGTATTGAAAAGTTACGCAAAGATCAAAAACATAAAAATTCACAGAATCATAAAGAGGAAAAGGAGTTAATTAAAGTAGGTTCTATGGTCCGAATTAAGGGTCAAAGCGGTCATGGACAAGTGATTGAAATAAAAAAAGAGAATGTCATTGTTGCTCTTGGACAATTTAAGTTACCTGCTAAATTAAATCAATTGGAAATCATTAGCAATAATAAGCTAAAAAAAGAGAATCGCAACCAAAATTCCTATATGGTAACTTCTACCCTCGAAGATGTGAGGGAACGGAGTTTAAACTTTAAAAGGGAAATCGATGTACGAGGTATGCGCGCGGATGAAGCCCTTCAAGCTGTAACCTACTTCATTGATGATGCAATTATCGTGAATGTAGAGCAAGTTCGAATTTTACATGGAACCGGAACAGGAGTTCTAAGAGAATTAATCAGAAAATACCTAAAAACGATTCCTTCGGTAAGCTCTTTTAGGGACGAACATGTACAATTTGGTGGAGCAGGAATTACTGTAGTTGAATTTATATAATAACAAATTTAAATAAGAAAAAATGAAAAAAATTTTATTATTAATCACAGTGAGCTTAGTCTCAATATTTTCTGCCGTAGCTGAAGAAAATAGTTTTTATAATGAAAAAAAGAGAGTTCAATTTGGATTTGATTTTGGTGTTGGATACGTCAACCAATGGGGAAATGCCTATGATCCGTATGGTCAAACAGGTCTATTTGGCTTCTCTTTTGGAGTTGACTTAGATGTAAACTTTGGAAAGTATTCATTTGTAGAAATCGGAATGGCTTTCACTCGAAAAGGGTGTAAATTCCAAGGAAATGAATGGGTAAAAGATGGAGGACCATGGCAAATATATGACGAAGAGAGTTGCAAAGCCAATTTATTTTATCTAGAATGGCCTCTTTTGTATGGTTTATCAGTTCCTTTGGAGGGTGACATCGCATGGAAATTTATGGTTGGACCATATTTTGCGTGTGGTGTTGCAGGAGATAGAAAATTCAATTATGTAGATCAAGGTGATCGTTTGAGTTTAATCAGCACATTCTCTAAAGATAATGATTACGGATACAGACGATTTGATGTTGGAGGAAAGATTCAAACCGGTATTGAAATTAACAAGATGTCTTTCTTAATTGCTTACCAAATGGGATTTTTTGATACTTTATTCTCAAAACAATACCACGAAATGAAAGCGTATAATAATAGTATAATGGCTGTAGTTTCGTTTAGGTACTAAGAAACTAAAGGCAATTTCTATAAATTATCTCTTCTAATTTATAGAAATTGCCTAAAGGATAGAGAATGATATGAAAAGAAATGATTTTTTACCACTAAAGGAAGTATTGAAAAACGTTTTAAATGAAGAACGATTCAAGGGAAAATTAGATGAGCGAAAACTCATTGAACATTGGAGCAATATTGTAGGGGAAATCATCTCAAAAGAGACCAAACAGATTTACATAAAAAATCGAAAACTATTTGTTAAAATTGATTCTCCATTTGCAAAAAATGATTTGATATATCGAAGAAAAGAATTAACAAAAACACTTAACACCCACGTTGATGCATCAGTTATCGACGATATAATTTTCTTATAAAATGGATCATACATTACTAGACATAAATCAAATTGAATTTAATCATCAACAAGAGATACAGATTCGCTTTAATGATGTTGATGTAATCGGACATGTAAATAATGCCGTACAACTTAGTTATTTCGATATAGGAAAAGTTAAATATTTTGAAGCCTTAAAAAATCAAGTATTTAATTGGCAAGGAGCAGAATTGGTTATTGTAAATCTCAACGTAGATTTTGTCCAACCTATATTTATGAACGATACGATTGTAGTAAAAACAAAAATTTATGAAATAGGAAACAAAAGTGTAAAATTAGTTCAAGTATTATTTGATGAAAAAACGAATAGTGTAAAATCTGTTTGCAGAACCATCATGTGCGGATTTGACCCTAAAACCAATACTTCCTTACAAATTTCAAAAGAGTGGAGAGAATTGATCTACAATTATGAAAAATTTCATCCATAAAAAGGTGGGTAAACTAAAAAACAAGTAAAATATTGTACTAAAATTTGAAAAAAAAGCAAACTTTTTTGGAAATCACAAAAACGAACCCTATATTTGTCTCGAATATAAAGGTTTATGAAACAATTGTATAAATTCATATTACTATTAGCATTGATTCTTGTTGGGAATTTTAATGCGTTTGCACAAGAGGTTGATGCATCTAACGAAGAAACAAATACCTCGTTGAAAGAGCAACGCATGACAATTAGTGTATATAATAATACGTTGTACATCATCAATGCAAAAGAGAATGAAAAGGTTGATATTATGAATATGCTAGGTGAAAATATACTATCTTATTCCATAAAATCAGAAGATGAGCGCATACAATTGAATGTCAAAAAGGGATTCTACATCGTAAAAGTTGGCGAAATAGTACAACGTATCGTTGTAAAATAATTGGGTTCTAACGATGAAAAAAATTATTCTATTTTTATTACCTCTATTGTTTTTTTGCGAAATCACTTACGGTCGTACTCAAATCAGCCTATTAACAAGTACTGCGTGTGACAATGCCATATATACTGTTTGGGGGCACTCTGCAATAAGGGTATATAATGAAAAGGAAGACCATGTGTATAACTATGGGGTATTCTCATTTGGAGAGGGTTTTATCTATAATTTCATAACAGGACAAACTGATTACAAAGTTGATCGCGATTATAGTGTTCTAAGTTCTATACGAAGTGCCAATCGAAAAAACGTCTATTTATACGAGCAATTGTTAAATGTTACAGAGGAAGAGGCTAACGAAATTGCTTTAAATCTTAAACTAAACGCACTTCCAGAAAACTGCTATTATCGTTATAACTTTTTTTACGATAATTGTGCCACACGACCACGAAAAATGATTGAAAAGAGTATTTCCGATATTCAATATCCAATCTTTAATAATACTAAAACGTACAGAGACATCATTTACGAACTAACAGCCACTCTTCCGTGGTACACATTAGCTATCGACTATTGTATGGGTAGCCCTACCGATCAAGTTGTATCAGATAGTTTAATGATGTTTCTTCCTTTAGAATTAAACAAAGCATTAAGTCAAGCTACAAGAAAAGATAGTCTCGGCAATAATGTCCCGGTAGTAAAATACGAACATACACTCGTCACACCATCAGAAGAAAAGACATTTGAAAATCAACTACATCCAACATGGGTTATCACAATTGCTGCACTAATTTTGGCAATCTTGATAATTGTCGGATACAAACGATGGAATCAAAGAGTTTTAGACATCGTACTTTTTGCTCTATTTGGTATTCTCGGATCACTAATCTTCTTTCTAAACTTCTTTTCAGAACACCCTTGCGTCAGTCCGAACTTCAACCTACTATGGAGCAATCCGCTCCAGTTACTTTTTGCAATATTGGTCCCGATAAAAGGTTTTAAGAAAATCGGTATAAAATATCAATATTTTAATTTAACAACCATTGTATTAGCATTTATCATAGGTGTAACACATATACAAGTATTTAATCCTGCATTCTATCCTGCAATAGCAATATTAGCGATGCAATCCATTTCATATATACTAAGAAAAGGAGAAAAAAAAGCGAATAAATCGAAGTAAAAAAAGAATTTTCAACAAGGAGTGTTTTTTTTTCAAAAAAATGCGTTCCATTATTAAATAAAAATTTAAATTTGCAGAGAAAAGTGAAGAAATTCACTTGAAAGACTATGCAAAAACTATATTTAGTCAAAAGAACGATAGTGATTACAAAGATAAATAAGAGAAAAATTACTGGTAATCAATCGGATAGTCAAAAAAAAAAGATAAATTAAATAGAACGGGAGTCACTCCCCTAACTTAAATACGTATAGAAGATATGAAATTAGTAAAGTTAATTATTTCAGCAGCTATGTTATTAGCTTTAATGGGTTCATGCAAACAACAATTGTGCCCTGGTTATGGAGAGTTAAATAATGAAGCTCAACAAACAGAAGAGAGAGCATAGCATGTTCCGATACGTAAAGATAGCGTTTTTGATATTGGTTACCCTGATTATTGTCTCATGCAAATCGGGGTGTGGCTGTTTTTAGTCTATTGGATATCATAGCATGGAAAATAAATGAAGAAAAGAAAATTTTAATTATTGTTTAACATAACAAAATTTTAAAGAAAATGGTAAAAGTTGCTATTAATGGTTTCGGACGTATTGGACGTCTTGCATTCCGTCAAATGTTTGAAGCAGATGGTTATGAAGTAGTTGCAATCAATGACTTAACAAGCCCTGCTATGCTTGCTCACCTATTGAAATATGACACAGCACAAGGTGGTTTCGCTGGAAAATTTGGTGAAGGAAAACACACAGTTTCTGCAACTGAAGATTCAATCATCGTTGATGGAAAAGAAATCAAAATCTCTAAGGAAGCTGACGCAAACAACTGCCCTTGGGCAAAATACAATGTTGACGTTGTTCTTGAGTGTACAGGTTTCTATACTTCAAAAGATAAAGCTCAAGCTCACATCAATGCTGGTGCAAAGAAAGTTGTTATCTCTGCTCCTGCAGGAAACGATCTTCCAACTATCGTTTACAATGTAAACCACAATACATTGAAATCTGATGACAAGATCATCTCTGCAGCTTCTTGTACTACTAACTGTTTGGCTCCAATGGCAGATGCTTTGAACAAATATGCTGCTATCCAATCAGGTATCATGTCAACTATCCACGCTTACACTGGTGACCAAATGATCTTGGATGGTCCTCAACGTAAGGGTGACCTTCGTCGTTCTCGTGCAGGTGCTCAAAATATCGTTCCTAACTCAACTGGTGCTGCAAAAGCTATCGGTTTGGTTATCCCTGAACTGAACGGTAAGTTGATTGGTTCTGCTCAACGTATCCCTACTCCTACCGGATCTACTACTATCTTGATCGCTGTTGTTAAAGGTAAAGACGTTACTAAAGAAGGTATCAATGCTGCAATGAAAGCTGCTGCTAACGAATCTTATGGATACACTGAAGATGAAATCGTTTCTTCTGACGTTATCGGTATGAAGTTCGGTTCTTTGTTCGATGCTACTCAAACTATGGTTTCTAAGATTGACGAAGATACTTACCAAGTTCAAGTTGTTTCTTGGTATGATAACGAGAACTCTTATACTTCTCAAATGGTTAGAACTATCAAATTCTTCGCTGAACTTGGATAATTCTATCAAAATAGATTCTAAAATAGGCATGTATCTTACATGCCTATTTTTTTTGACCTTTTTTAAATGATTTTATTAAAATTTATTTGAAAATTTCACTCGGTCACGATGCCCGCTTCACTCCTTTGCGAATATAAATAACCTAAGCTGAAATGCCTTTTAAAATCATATCGAGCTAATTTATGGTAACTAACCAATTTAAAATACCGCCTAAGCTACATAACAAAATTTACTTAAGAAAAAAACATTTACCTACTTAATATAACAAAAAGAATTACTTATATTTGCATAGAGGGTGGTTCTAAGATTTGTAAAAAAACAATATTAAAAGAGTTTTTGTTACAATTAGAAACATCATGAATAAATGATGAAACAAGTGTAGATTAAAGTAACATTATTAAAACGCAATAATTGGGGCAAATTCTATAATTTCTGTGGAATAATATCTAAAGACATTTATCAGCAACAAAATTAATAGAATATACTCAAAAAAACATCTACTGCAAATTTGTTTTTAAATAAAGAACTAGTGTTAAATCTAATAATAATATTTCATAATGGGAACATTTAATGAATACAACCATTTTTTCTTTATCGGAGTTGCCGGTACTGGAATGAGTGCAATTGCTCAGTACTTACGAGGAATCGGGAAAGAGGTTTCCGGTAGCGACCGCTTGTTTGCAGAAGAAAAGATGAATATTCAAACCCAATTAGAAGATTTAGGTATCAAATGCTATAATCAAGATGGAAGCGGCATCGATGAAAGTATTGATGTTGTAGTTATTTCTACAGCTATTGAGGATTCAAACATTGAATTAATAAAAGCAAGAGAACTAAATATTAAAGTTATTAAAAGATCTGAACTTTTAGCTTCGATATCAAAAACCAAAAGAACAATCTCAGTGGGAGGTACATCCGGAAAATCTACTACAACAGCTATGATTTTCCACATCCTTAATCAATGTGGCAAATCGCCTTCACTAATGAGTGGTGCAGGTTTAACTGCTCTGCAGAAACAGGGGCTAATAGGGAATGCTTACAATGGGAAAAGTGATTGGTTGGTGATTGAAGCTGATGAGTCTGATGGTTCAATTGTTAACTATATTTCTGAAATTGCAGTTCTGCTAAACATCGACAGAGATCATAAAGAATTTTCTGAGCTAACCGAGTTATTCTACACTTTTAGAGCTAATACCACAAAAACGTTTATTGTCAATCAAAGTCATGCAATGACTAAAAAACTATCAATTGATCCTTTGTACGATTTTGGTGTTGATTGCCCCGAAGCTGGTGTTAATGGTACGGATTTTAGTCAGAAAGGCTTTACCATACGTTTTAATTGCAACGGAAATTTGGTAAATCTTTCAGCTATCGGAAAGCATAATATGGAGAATGCCTTGGCCGCGATTGCTGCATGTCATGCTGCAGGAATTGAAATTTCTGATGGAGCAAGAGCATTATCTACTTACGAAGGGATATATAGAAGAACCCAAATTGTTGGGAAAAGCAACAATAAAATAGTGATAGATGATTTTGCCCATAACCCTGCAGAGGTGATTTGCGCCATAAAGTCTTGCCAAAACATAGGAAAGAGGGTAATAGCATGGTTTCAACCCCACGGATATGGTCCACTAAAATTCATGCATAAGGAATTGATTCACGAAGTTTTAAAAACATTGAGAAGCAACGATTTATTTGTTCTATCAGATGTTTATTATGCAGGGGGAACGGTAACCAAAGAGGTTACTTCTGAAATGGTTGCCAATGAATTGAAACGATTTTCTCCTAATATTCTTTACTTTGCCAACAGAGATGAATTTATCCCCTACTTAAACGAAAATAGCAAAGAGGGAGATATTATATTAACAATGGGAGCTAGAGACCCTAACCTACCCCAATTTGCTCAAAGAATCCTAGACGTAATATAAGGTAATTAGGGAAAGATGTGATAAGTTAAAAAATTAATTCAACCAACTTCTCGCACAACCGCACATAATTAAGTCGTTTTTTGTAAAAAAACAATTAAGACACATACTCTCTGAAGAGAATAGTCTCAACAAGAACCACAAGTGAAGTAAGGTAGCAATATCGTCTACTCTAAATTATGGATACTACCAACACTTATGGAGAGTACAATTTTTCTACATTCTAGCAACTAATACATTCTCAAACGTTGACCAATATAAATATTGTCTGATTTTAGTTTATTCCACTTCTTAATTGTTGCTACAGAAACTTTTCTTCTTTTTGCGATACCGGACAATGTATCTCCTTTTTTCACGATATAGACACCTTTTCCTATTGCACCTTTCCCAGCTCGGTAGTATGGATCAGCTTGTGCAGGTAATACCACAACCCTATTTACATTAAATGAATCTGCCTTATACTTTAAAATAGAATCTTTCAATGTGATAAAACCATCGACATGACCTGCCGGCAAGCAAAGAGAATATGCTGTTCCATTACCTGGAATAATATCTTTTCTATACTGAGGATTCAAACTTTGAAGGACAGCTAAATCAACACCAAGTACTTCAGAAACTTGTGATAGATGCAAACGATCACTCAACATGATTGTATCACATATCATCGGCATTTCAATCTTGGCTGGACAAATACCATGCTCTTTATAATAAGTCATGGCATAAGTTGCCCCTATGAACGCAGGAACATACCCCCTAGTTTCTCTTGGTAAGTAAGGATAAATAGCCCAATAATCCTTCTTACCACCTGAACGACGAATGGCCTTATTAACATTTCCCGGACCACAATTATAGGCAGCTATCACCAACGACCAATCATTATAAATATTATGCAAATCTCTTAAATAACGAACCGCAGCATTTGTAGCCTTAATAGGATCTCTTCTCTCATCAATCAAACTATTTCCAACCAAACCATAAACCTTTCCTGTTCCATACATAAATTGCCATAATCCTGATGCTCCCGCAACGGAATAGGCTTTAGGATTAAGCGCAGACTCAATAACCGGCAAATACTTTAACTCAATAGGAAGTCCGGCAGCATCCAATGCTTGCTCAAAAATAGGAAAATAATAAGAGCCAACTCCAAGCATATACTCCATCTGCTTTCTCTTCTTAACCGTATAGAGTTCTATATAACTTTTAACAATCGGATTATAAACCAACTCCATAATAGCAGGTATTTTCTGCAATCTCTGAATATATTGAGTATCTGTCAACTGAGGCAAAATCGAATCTGACTTACAATCAGAAGGTAAAACAGAAGAATGAAAAACACTTAACAAGCCATCTAAATTTTTCCCAAAAGTAATCGGCATGCCATACTCCGTTAAGGAATCAGACTGAAGAGAAGTAGCAACGGAATCTAAACCTGCAACCAATGAATCACTTTCATACTCCTCAGAAGAATCATCCTGAGCAAATAAATTAAATGCAAAACTAACAAAAATTAAAAGCAAAAAATAACGAAATCTAACTATCATCATCACTTAAATTTTAAACAACATTGTACTCCGACAGAAGGACGGTAACTTGTAATCGAATAATTCTCAAGAACCGGTTCTATGCGAAACGACAGGTCTTCTGATACCTCAAAATCATACAAATGAGCATCAACAAATGCATCTATCACACTTACAACATATAACGCAACACTTCCAAAAATACACAAATCACGCCCCCTTCTATATCCTGTTGTTTTTGTTTTAAACTGTTTAGTGAATTTATCTTTCTCCTCTGGATTGTATTTAGGAACTAAATCCAAAAAACTATTAGTATTGGGATCTGAATCTGTAATATCAAAATAGGCATTACGATAATCGTTATACATACGACCATTCCAACCGATAAAGTAAGCAAATGTCAAGACTCCGCCATAAACAATAGGTAGTTTCCAATAACTTCTATTATAAATCTGACCCAAACCCGGGCAAACAATTGCATACCATGTAGCCTTGCGTGGATTGGGTAAAAATGGTTCTGATAATCGAGCCTTACGCTTATCTCTTCGACTCAAAGTGAGACGATTATCAGAATCTTCTCCAACCAACTTATCATTCGTAAATACCGTATCCACCACTACCGACATAACAACAGAATCCGAAGCCAAGTTCGACTCTTCAGCAGTCGTAACCGAAACCTCCTGAACAAAAGAAACTGAATCGCTCAAATTTACTTGGTTGGCAAACGTCTCAAATGAAAAGGTGGATAGAAACAATAAAAACAATATTTTCAGACCTTTTTTCAACACCTCTATTGATTTTGGATCGAATCAAAAAACTCGAGAATTTTCAAAAACTCATCATCATTTTTGAACGAAATTGTGATTTTGCCTTTTCCTTTCGCATCACAAGAAAGATCCACTTTTGAAGAAAACAACTCAGACAATTTTGTTTTTAACTCTGAATATTCCTCCTTTAAATCGGCTTGAGAACTTTTTATCTTAGGCTTTTTCTCAACCCCAAGATTGCGCACCAACTCCTCTACCTTACGAACAGACAAACCTTCTGAAATAATTTGAGAAAATATATTCAATTGTGCAACAGGATCATCAACTCCCACCAACGCACGAGCATGTCCCATGTCAATCTTCTTATCCTTAATCGCCATCTGAATCTCAGCCGGTAAACGAAGCAAACGCAAATAATTAGTAACGGTAGCTCGTTTTTTTCCGATACGCTCACTCAATTGTTCTTGCGTATAGTTACACTTCTGCATCAAATTTTGACAAGAAAGAGCAATTTCAATCGCATTCAAATCTTCGCGCTGAATATTCTCTACCAATGCCATCTCCATCATCAACTCATCATTCACCTCGCGAACATAAGCAGGAATCGTTGCTTTATTAGCCAATTTTGAAGCTCTAAAACGACGCTCACCGGCAATAATCATATATTTACCGTTTGCTAATTTCTTTAATGAAATAGGTTGAATTACTCCAACTTGACGAATAGACTCTGCCAACTCTTCCAATGATTCTTCATCAAAATCCCTTCGGGGTTGATCTAAATTTGCTTCAATTTCCTCAATAGAAATTTCATTGATAGAACTCGCTCCATCAAGTGTTATATCTTCATCACCACCGGACAACAATGCACCCAATCCTCGACCTAAGCCGCCACTTTTTTTCACTGCCATCTTTATGCTTCTATTTAATTTTCGACTTCATTTTTATCCAAAAACTCCTTTGCCAATTGCATATAACAAAGAGCACCTTTTGATTCTGCATCATACATAACAACCGGAAGGTGAAAACTTGGAGCTTCACTCAATTTAATATTGCGTTGTATAATTGTTTCAAACACCATATCCTTAAAGTTTGAACGAACGTCTTCTACCACTTGATTATTCAAACGTGTTCTAGAATCATACATCGTTAATAAAAATCCTTCTATTTCCAACGATGGATTTAACTTACTCTTTACCAACTTTATTGTACTCAACAATTGAGCAATTCCTTCCAATGCATAATATTCACACTGAACAGGAATAATCGTTGAATCTGTTGCAGTTAAAGCATTCAATGTAATAAGTCCTAACGACGGTGAACAATCTATGAGTATATAATCATATTCATCTCGCAATTGTTCTAACACATTCTTCATAAACATCTCTCGATTCTCTAACTCAACCATCTCAACTTCTGCACCAACCAAGTTTACATGAGAAGGAATTACCTTCAAATTTTCTAAATCGGTGTCACATATAGCTTCATGTGGATCAATATCTCCTACCAAACACTCATAGATCGTATTCTTTACCTTACGAACATCAATACCCAATCCGGATGAGGCATTTGCCTGCGGATCTGCATCTACTATAAGCACTTTTTTTTCTAAGACAGCCAATGAAGCTGCAAGATTTACGGTAGTAGTAGTCTTTCCTACTCCACCTTTCTGATTTGCTATTGATACAATCTTTCCCATAAAGACATAATTTTTATCACCCTACAAATATAAGTATTTTTTTACATCAATGAAAATCTATGTTGATTATATCCCTTAAATATCTTAAATAAATAACTGAATGACACTAAGATAGAAAGTTTTTAATAATTTATTAACAACCATCAGAAACTATAGTTGAGTTCTAAGTCAATATGAAGCTTATACTTCAACTAAATTCATTGATTAAAGTAAATTTAGAATAATTTCTCAAATAATTTATCGAACTGTAGTTAAAACAAAGCAGTTTTTATTAAATTTGCGGATAATTTATAAAAAAACTATAACGCATTATATTTCATGGAAGAATTAGCAAATAAGTACAACCCGACAGAGGTTGAGTCTAAGTGGTATGAGTATTGGTTAAAAAATGGATTTTTCAAGTCTAAACCAGATGGACGTGAACCTTATACCGTCGTCATTCCGCCACCAAATGTTACTGGTGTTCTTCACATGGGACATATGCTTAACAATACAATCCAAGACATTTTGGTGCGTCGTGCTCGAATGATGGGCAAAAATGCTTGTTGGGTTCCGGGTACAGACCATGCGTCAATCGCTACAGAAGCAAAGGTGGTTAATAAATTGGCACAAGAGGGGATTAAAAAGAGTGATTTGACTCGTGAGCAATTTTTGGAACATGCTTGGGAATGGACGCATAAACATGGTGGTATCATTTTGGAGCAATTAAAGAAATTGGGAGCTTCTTGTGATTGGGATCGCACCGGTTTCACTATGGATAAAACTCGTAGCGAAAGTGTTATTAAAGTTTTTTGTGATTTATACAAGAAAGGGTTGATATATAGGGGGGTTAGAATGGTAAATTGGGATCCTAAAGCTTTAACAGCTCTTTCTGATGAGGAGGTTATCTACAAAGAAGAGAATAGCAAATTATACTATTTGAAATATTATGTTGTAGAGGATTCTATCTCTCCGGCAAAGGAGGGTGAAGTGATTCCTCAAGACGAAAAAGGAAGGTATGCAATTGTTGCAACTACTCGTCCGGAAACAATTATGGGTGACACAGCAATGTGTATCAACCCAAACGATCCTAAGAACCTATGGTTAAAGGGGAAGAAGGTGATTGTTCCGCTTGTTAATCGAGTTATTTCGGTCATTGAAGATGATTACGTAGATACTGAATTTGGTACAGGTTGCTTGAAGGTTACTCCGGCTCATGATGTAAATGACTACATGTTGGGAGAAAAGTATAATCTTCAAACAATTGACATCTTCAACGACAATGGAACCATCAGCGAAGCAGCAGGTATCTACATCGGGAAAGATCGTTTTGAGGTTCGAAAAGAGATTGAAAAAGATTTGCAAGATGCGAACTTATTGGAAAAAGTTGAAGCTTATACCAACAAAGTGGGATACTCTGAAAGAACTCACGTCGTAATCGAACCTAAATTATCTATGCAATGGTTCTTGAAAATGGAGCATTTGGCCAAAATAGCTCTTGAACCGGTTATGAAAGATGAACTAAAGTTCTACCCAGCTAAATATAAAAACACCTATCGTAATTGGTTGGAAAACATCAAAGATTGGTGCATCAGTCGTCAGTTATGGTGGGGACACCGCATACCGGCTTACTTCTTACCTGAAGGTGGCTTTGTTGTGGCTGAGACTGAGGATGAAGCAGTGAAATTGGCGCAAGAAAAAAGTGGAAATTCATCTCTTACCATAAATGACCTAAGACAAGATGAAGATTGCTTGGACACTTGGTTCTCTTCTTGGCTATGGCCTATTTCTTTATTTGATGGAATAAACAATCCTGGTAATGAAGAGATTAAATATTACTACCCTACCAGCGTATTGGTTACCGGTCCGGATATTATCTTCTTCTGGGTTGCCAGAATGATTATGTCCGGCTACGAATATGAAGGAGATATGCCGTTTAAGAGTGTATATTTCACAGGTATTGTGCGAGATAAAATCGGACGTAAAATGTCTAAATCATTAGGTAACTCTCCTGATCCATTGGAACTTATCGAGAAATTTGGTGCCGATGGCGTTCGTATGGGAATGATGTTATCTGCTCCTGCAGGAAATGATATATTATTTGATGAAGCTCTTTGCGAACAAGGAAGAAACTTTAACAACAAAATTTGGAATGCATTCCGTTTGGTAAAAGGTTGGAGTGTAAACAAATCTTTAGAACAAAGCCAATCTTCTAAAATTGCTACAGAGTGGTTCCAAGAACAACTAAATAAAACGATTGCAGAAATTAATGATTGCTTCGAAAAATATAGAATTAGTGAAGCATTAATGGCTGTATATAAGTTATTCTGGGATGAGTTCTCTTCTTGGTATTTGGAGATGGTTAAACCAGCCTATCAACAACCGATAGACGAAAAGACATACAATCAAACATTAGATTTCTTCGAAACTCTATTAAAATTGTTGCATCCTTTCATGCCGTTTATTACGGAAGAGTTGTACCAAAATATTAAAGAGCGTAGCGAAAAAGACAGCATAATGGTGAGCTTGCTTCCTACTGGAAAAGAAATTAAAGATATTTTGATTACCAAAATGGAAACAACTAAAAATATCATTGCCGGTATTCGTAATATTCGCGCAGAAAAAGGTATTTCTCCACGCGAAACTTTTGATATGTTCTTCAAAGGTGATTTCGATGAATCCAACAATGCTGTTATCATGAAATTGGCAAATATCAATACGATTGCAGCATACAACGGAAACAATGACAATTGTGTTTCATTCATTGTGGGAACAACAGAAATTTCAATTCCATTGGGTAACAATATCAATGCAGAAGAAGAAATTGCTAAAATGGAGAACGAAATCAAATATTTAGAAGGTTTCTTAGTTTCTGTTGAGAAAAAATTGAGCAACGAAAAATTTGTTGCTAATGCAAAACCGGAAGTTGTTGAAAACGAACGCAAGAAAAAAGCCGATGCAGAAAGTAAGATAGCTACTTTGAAAGCAAATATCGCTTCGCTGAAATAAAATTAAATTTTACTATTTAAACGCAAACGAAGTACAAAAGAGGGTGTCTCAAATGGATATACCCTCTTTTTGCATATAGATACAACAATTTAAATGGTATTGATCAAGAAAAACAAGGTAACCAACATTGCTCAGTATAACAGATAATAAAATGATAAACTACGATGACATATCGCAATTCTTTGAATTGGAAGCAGAAGCAATAAAAGAAAATTGGGATGCACTTATGAAACTCCCCATCAAAGAGCGCATTCATAAACGTAAAGCAATAAAAGGCGTATATCTTGATAAAGAATATCGAGAACAATCGGATGAAAACTACATACTATTTAAAGTGACTTTCAAAAAGAACCTATCAGACTTCAAAGAAGGAGAATGCCTTGTACTCCATAAAAAAGAGCAGGTTGTATGCGGTATCAAATGCACTATATAGATTTGAAGATGATAATACAATGGTTATAGAGGTGTATCCTTCTAATATTCCTGCAGACATTGAATCTTATTATGATATTCCGTTATGTTTAGACAAAGATCTTGTTGATTTGCGCAGGCATGTTTATGACAATTTCATGATACAACTTTCGCATGAAAGAGATTTCTGGGACAACCTTATATTAAACACAAAACCAGATCCCACATTTACAGATAGAGAAAGGGTAAAAGAAGCGTTAAAACTTGGCATTGAAGAGTTCGGATACAATCTTCTTCCGCGTCAGGAAGAAGCCGCACTAAACAGTATAACTGCAGAAGATTATTACCTGATTCAAGGACCTCCCGGAACAGGAAAATCACTTGTCCTCTCTATAATCATAATGATAGAGTTGGCCATTTTGAATAATAAAGTCGTAATCATTGGTCCTAACCACATGGCCATTAATAACACTTTAATTCAAGTTGTCAAGAATTTCCCATATCTTTATCCTATAGTACACAAAGTTGGTCAAAGTTACAACGCACCAAACTATAAAGTCAACACAGATAATCTAACGCAAGAAATAAAAGATTTCTTGAAAAATTATGGCGAAGAGTTGTATCTTAAAAACATAACACACCTTAATACATCCTACGTCAATCAGTTTGAAGGTCCTATCGCAATAGGCTTAACATCCCATAGTTTATACACTAAAAGAGCAAGAGGATTGGAGTGCGACACCCTTATAGTCGACGAAGCAGGTCAGATGACAATTCCATTGGCTTTGATGGGCATGATAAAAGCTAAGAAAATCATTTTTGCCGGTGATTATAAGCAGTTGCCTCCGATTGTATCTTCAGATGAGGTTTGCGAAGAAATGAAAAAATCGGTATTTCAAGCACTGATTTCTGATGCAAATTGTACAATGTTGGACGTTAGTTTCAGGATGTGTGAACCAATATGTAATTTCGTTTCCGAACTATTTTATGATGGAGAGTTGAAACCGATGAAACCTGGTTGTGGAGATACAATTATAAATACTAATCCTCTTTATAGTTTTGACACGCCCATTGTGATTCAACATATTGATGATTGCGGAGAGCAAACTTCAGACATGGAAGCTGAATTCATTGCTGAAATAATTAAAAACTATCTTAATCAGGGATTGCCTGCATCTGAAATAGCTGTTTTGTCTCCATTTAGAGCGCAAGCCGCCAATATACGAAGAGTTATTCGCAAAAACGAATATGTATATGAAGAGAATCGGATTTTACTCGCCATTGACACTGTTGATAAAATGCAAGGACAAGAAAGAGAGGTTATTATATTTTCCCTTACTGCCGGCAATATAGAGTATATGACAGAAATGGCAGATTTCTTATACAATCCGAATAAACTTAATGTGGCATTTTCAAGAGCGAAGTCAAAACTAATAATTGTCGGCAACATCAACAATCTAGAGCATATTGATTTTGAAATGTTTCCACACATTAAGAATATGTTAAACTCTCAATACGTAAAAATGATTTAAAAATAATACAATAAAAGAAATCATAGAAAAACACCTCTCAGTTTTACAATAACTTTTTAATCCATTTAAAGAATTTGTAAGGCATATAACGCAAAGGTAAATCAAAGGACTTAGGAGTTGCTACAACCGTCCGACGATGCGAGAATGCAAGAAAACTATCTCTCCCGTGATAACTTCCCATTCCGGAGTTACCCACTCCACCGAAAGGAGCATTCTCATTCGCAATATGCATTATAGTATCGTTGATACAAGCACCACCGGAGGATGTTTTACGAATCACCTTCCATCCTTTTTTCTCATCTCCAAAATAATACAACGCCAAAGGTTTCTCTCTCTCATTTACAAATTTTAAGACTTCATCAATATCCTCAAACTCCATAAGAGGGAAAATCGGTCCAAAAATTTCATCAGTCATTAAAGAAGAGTCGCATTTTACATTCTCAATTAATGTTGGCTCAATATACCTCGTCTCTCTATTGCTTCTACCACCAACAATAACATCTCCTTCCTCCATGTACGAAAGGACACGGTCAAAAGCCTTTTCATTGACAATCCGAACATAATGTTCACTCTTTTCGGGATCTACACCATGCATTTGTTTCAATTCATCTTGAAATGCCTCTATAAACTCAGCTTTAACATTTTTATGGATAAAGAGATAATCCGGAGCAATACATGTTTGACCACTATTCAAAGTTTTTCCAAAAACAATTCGTCGGGCTGCTAATTTTACATCACAAGATTTATCGACAATACATGGACTCTTTCCTCCCAATTCTAAAATAACCGGTGTTAAATATTGCGAAGCTGCCTTCATAACCAACTTACCCAACAATGGACTTCCGGTAAAGAAGATCAAATCAAAACGATAAGATAATAATCGCTCATTAACTTCTCTATTTCCCTGAACTACTGCAATATACTCTTCATCAAAATTTTCGGAAATCATTTTTGCCAACACATTTGAAACATTTGGAGTATATGGTGAAGGCTTTAATACTGCTGTACATCCTGAAGAGATTGCTCCAACCAACGGATTTAACAATAATTGTACCGGGTAATTCCATGGTGAAATTATCAAAGTATTACCCAAGGGTTCTTTAACTAAATAACTCCTTGATGGGAACATTTTTAGAGGCGATGAAACAGATTCTCTATCTGCCCAATCTTTAAAATGATTCAAATGTTGCTTAATTTCGCCATAAACAATGCTAAACTCGGTCATGTATGCCTCTTCGTACGATTTATGTAAATCCTTGTACAAAGCCTGTGACAAATCAGACTCCCACTGCTTCATAACACTTAATAAGCGTTTTAACATCTTCTTTCGAAAATCCAACTTCTTTGTCTTTTCTGATTTAAAGAAATTACGTTGCAGAGAAATAATTTCTTCAATTTTTTCAAAAGAGGAATTCTGTACTTTCATATTCAACTATTCAATATAAGCAAAATAAAATTAATCAACGGATTATTTGATACATACCTTATATAAATGGTGACTTCCCGATTATTTTCGACCTGTAAAATTATCCATAGTATGATAAACCCCACAAACATCGCCAATAATAAAGTCAAACCAAGAAAAAGGAAGAATTGCTTGTAAAAAACGAATAAAATGAAATCCGAAAGGCATTCCTTTAAAATTACGGTTTGACTCTATGGCTTTTAAAATTTTTTTCGCCACAGTATCCGGCTTTAATATTGGGAACAACCACGACTGCACCCCGTCAAACATACCTGTACTGATGTAATATGGAGCAATGGTGGTACATCTTACTTTACTTTTCAACTCCTTTAATTCGACTCGAATTGAATCTGACCAACCTAAAGCAGCCCACTTACTTGCTGCATAAACAGACATACGAGGATTTGAGAGCATACCTGCAGCCGAAGCAATTGTACAAATATGTCCTCTATTTTTAGAAACCATATCCTTTAAAATAGGAAGTGTTACATACATAGGAGCCTTTGAATTAATATTCATCGTCCGATCAATATCTTCCACGGATAAATCAAAAAAATGTTTGTTGCTGGTAATCACTCCGGCACAATTTATAAGAATATCAACACCACCACAATCGTTTTTCACGGACTCATAGGTCTGAAAAACCATTTCATAATTAGATACATCTACTTGATAGACTTCTACCCTACCCATCATAGATAGCTCTCTCTTAACTCTCTCTAAATTCACTTGATTAATATCCCAGATGATTAATGTATCAGCACCTTTATTCAATGCCATTCTCCCCATAATTTCTCCAATTCCGGAAGCTCCTCCGGTTATCAGAATCTTAGATCCTTTGATTTTCATACAAAACAATTATTTTTTTACTCTAAATCATATTTCAGATGCTCTTGAATCCCTATTTTAGCTAAATCATACGTTTGCATCAAAAAAAACAAAAATGCAAACAATCTAAAAAAATGGTTCTAAATCATCTTATCCTAATTTATTGAACTTATCTTAAAATCGTGCAAATTTATAAAATTATTATAAGATTATCACAAGTCTAGTACACTTAATTTAAATTAATAATAGTCCTAACAAGGGAAAGTCTATACTTACTCCAATGCTCACGTCTAATCCCGAACATATTTATCTCTAAGATACCAAATAAATAGAATCAAAGAGCAAATAATATTTGCAGCTAAATTAACCCAACAAGCCCCGTCGATACCCATCTTAGGAATAAGTATTATTGATAATATAAGAGTAGCAAAAACACCAATTAACGATTTTACAATTAAAATCTTAAGTTCTCCAAATGCAGAAAAATAGTGACCCCAAACATTGGATACAGCAATTGCCAAAACACCTGGAGATAAAAATATTAAAATTGATTTCGATTGGATAAATTCCGCACCAAAGACCCAAGCATAAATATCTGATGGAATAATAAATGCTACCGCCAAAAATAAGATTGTAGCTCCACAACAATACCACGCCATACGAGTTGTATCTCTCCTTGCTTCTTCCGACTTGTTTTGAGACAACAATCGAGAATATTGAACCGTTGAAATACTCCCACTTAATTTCCAAACTATTTCTGACAAAGATACTCCAATTGAAAAAACACCAAGCGAGACAAGACCCGAATAATAACTTAAAAAATAATAACTTAAACGATAATTCAAAAATTGTAAAAAATTACTCAATTCGGTTTGAATCCCAAATTTAAATAACGACCATCCCACGACTTGATAAGAAGACTTATTCAGTAACAAAGGGGTATCATTCATAAAAAAACAGATGCTTAATAAAATCATCAGGGACGTACATTGCGCATAAAAATAGGAGTAGTACGAGGTATCAAAAAGGTAAAAAACAGGTATAAAAATCAACATTAAGAGAGGCTGCAACACCAATACAATATTATACTTATTGATGGATTGTTTTCCAACAAACAATGAATTAAAGAATGTTACACAACCTGTCAAAGAAGAAGCAATAAACAAAAACAGAGAATAATCTGCCCTCCCCATCAAATGAAATAGTACAGCTCCTACAAACGAAACAACAAATGACCATAAAAAAACCGGTAAAAAAAGATCTGCCGGAATAAATTTACGCAAGTTAAAAGAAGTACTACTACCAGAAAAGATAGAAGTAAATATGGCAATCAAACCTAAATCCGTTGCAAACAAGGCTATAAGACCTCTACCTTCTGCACCCCATAATCGAGTTGTTGCCAATACTAGCAAAAAATTGAGCAAAATTAATGCACCTCTGCTCATCATTGTCAATACAATATCTCTCTTTGTACTACTCATCGCCAATCTCCTTTATAAAATCCACGAACGACTCCTCTGTTTTAGTCCAATCATATTTATTCTTTGCCAAAAATTCCGCATTCCTACAATGTTGAAAAAACAACTCTTCATCATCAATATACATTAAGACCGAAGAAACAACGGTTTCTATCTGAGAAGAATCCACCAACACTCCAAATTTTTCAATCTCCGGAACCCCTATAGGAATTGCCTTTAAATCAGAATAAATAACAACCCTTCCTGCAGCCATATAATAAAATAACTTTATCGGCAAACATCTACTATTTTCAAAATCAATTTTTCTTAAATCAAAAAAGATGTCAGCATCACCTATTTGGCAACAAAAGTCATCGAAAGAGAGATAACCGCACCACTCTATTTTCAGATTATCAGGAAGTTGAAAGTTAATCTCCGGATTCTGTCTCGAAAAAATTTTAAACCGAAACGACTTTCCGGGTCTTCTTCGTGCGCATTCACAAACAGCCTCAACAACCATAGGAAAACCTTTTTCTTCCGATAAACCGCCCGAGTAACAAAAACACCACGAATTTCCTTTTCGCCTCAACGGGAAACGCTTGATTCTACCTACCGTAGCATAATAGGACAAATTGAGGTACTTTTTAGATGAAAAAAATATACGGAAAGGTAATGCTTTATGATACTCACCAAACAAAAATGCAGTTGACAAATAACCTGACAACCATGAAAAAAGAAGCAATAGAAACCATTTAACCGGTCGCAGCAGAGCGGTACAATTAGCCAGATTTTTTTTCGATGGAACCCATTCCGTCACATCATAAACAATGGATAACTTTTTATTAATTTTTCGCTTATAGCTCCACGCAGAAAGAATCACAATTGGGGAATCTCCTACAATTATGTCAGGCTCATCTTGCAGAAAGAAACTAATCAGATGAGCCATTTTATCCTTTATTGAAAATGATCCATCCATCAATCCATCATTAATCAAAGAGACTACAGATGTGTGAAAACCTCTACGATTTAAGGTTTCCATCTGTTGAGAAAAGACTCTTTCATCTTCTGCTCTATGAATTGATAATGCAAATAGAATCTTCATTTCTACAAAGGTAACATAA
>JAEIGA010000819.1_pt1 | contig 46182 bp, 39 predicted proteins | sample 9270691 | NCBI WGS metagenome assembly JAEIGA01 (sample SAMN17057246, study PRJNA624740) | gut metagenome | biome: biome; isolation source: fecal sample | host: Bos grunniens | place: China: Xizang | collected 2019
TCAGGCATCTTGAAACGGATGGTCCAGTCTGTGCGCTCCTCCAGAAGTGCCTTCCACTCTGCCTCAGGCATTGAAAGCGAGTTGCGAAGGCCCATGCGTGTGGTCTGGCCGTAGATGAATGTCTGTCCGGCAGCCTCCATCTCGGCACGCTTGGCGCCAAGCTCCTCGGCTGTATCGAATGCATAATATGCGAAACCGCCCTCAACGAGCTGCTCTGCATACTGGCGATAGATAGGCTTTCTCTGGCTCTGTCTGTATGGCGCGTGAGGATGACGCTCAGAAGCTGTCTCTACAATATTTCCGTTTGCGTCTACTCCCTCGTCAGGAGTGATTCCGCACCAGTTCAAAGCTTCGATGATATATTTTTCTGCACCTGGTACAAATCTCTGCGAATCAGTATCCTCGATTCGGATAATGAAGTCTCCTCCACGCTGCTTGGCGAAGAGGTAGTTGTAGAGAGCAGTCCTGACTCCACCCATGTGAAGCGGACCTGTCGGTGACGGTGCAAAACGAACTCTTGTCTTTCTTTCCATAGATATATAAATTATAGGGCCCGGCGGAATGCCAAAGCGGGCGCAAATATACAAAAAATACTATTCCTCGCGCTTGCCAAGACGAGATGACTTTCTTCTGATTGCTGCGGTGATTTCGAGCTCACTGCGTTTCTGGTCTTCAGCAACAAGAAGTGCCGGTTTGACACCTTCTTCAAACTCAAGTCTCTTTCTCACATCAGCATTGTTGTATCCGATCTTCTGGCTACGCACCTCATTCATCTCGATTCCGTGTTCCACAGGATGTGTCTCCTTGTTGTACTCGAAATCCTGATCGATTAGGATGATGTTCCCGATGTCGTTCATCGGGAGAAGCATGCTCATCTTGAATCCGGTTGCGATCACGGTGATGTTCACCCTGTCTCCGAAATCCGGATCGTCCTCGTAAACGATACCGTTCTTGAAGTTGTTGGCCTTGCCTGTATATTCCTTGATGAGCTGGCTCACCTGGGCGAGTTCACTCATTGTCATACCTTTCTCATTATAGCCGACAGTGATGTTCACAAGGACATTCTTGGCTGTTGTGAGGTCGAAGTCATTCAAAAGAGGTGACTCAAGAGCAAGACGCACCGCATCCTCGATACGGTTTTCACCCGTTCCTGTTCCGCATCCCATCAAGGCCATGCCGCTGTTCTTCATCATGGTCTTCACGTCCTTGAAGTCCACGTTGATATATCCTCTCTTCTTGATGATTTCAGTGATGCCTCTAACTGCGGTAGCCAGCACCTCGTCAGCCTTAGGGAAGGCCTCCTGAAGGAGGAGGTCGCCGTAGAAGTCAAAGAGCTTTTCATTGTCGATGATGAGGAGGCTGTCCACATTTTTCTCAAGCTCGTTGATGCCGTCGATTGCCTTCGACATTGTCTCATTGCCCTGGTTCCTGAAAGGAATGGTCACGACACCCACAGTGAGGATGCCTTTCTTCTTGGCCATTGCTGCGATCACTGGTGCTGCTCCTGTACCGGTACCACCACCCATTCCGGCAGTGATGAAAAGCATATCGGTTTCGTTGCCAAGCACCTTCTCTGCAATCTCGTCCTGTGAGTTCAGGGCTGCATTACGTCCTTCAGTAGGATTGGTTCCGGCACCAAGTCCTTCGCCGAGCTGGATCTTGATAGGGACATCGCATTTCTCCAATGCCTGTGAGTCTGTGTTGCAGACGATGAAGGTACATCCTTCGATCTTCTTGTTGTACATATAGTTGACTGCGTTGCAGCCGCCACCGCCCACGCCAATGACCTTGATTGTCGAGTTGGTTGTGACCCAGTCTGTCGGAGTCAGTTCTATGTTGTTGATGAAATCTTCCATATCTTATCTGTCGCTTTCAACTTCGTTCATTACACTGTCGAATATGTTGCCCACGAATTCGCCGATCTTGTTTCTCCATACGCCTTTAGGCTTCTGAGGTGTCTTCGGCTTGGTTGGTGCAGGAGCTGGATTCGTTACCGGCTTAGGCTCAGTAGCAACCATCTCTTCCATGGATTTCTGGTTGAAGAGATTTCCGTCGCCAGCTGGTTCTTCTGCTTCTTCTGCCGGGCTGTTGACATGAGCGCAGTTGAGTTCTTCATCGTCACATGCAGACAGGATGAGTCCGACTGATGTTGAGGCTGTCGGCTCATACATTGATTCGCAGTCGTGGCAATAGAAATGCTGTCTAGGGAAACCGATCCTTACCTTGAATCCTGAGATGTCATTTATGAACGCTCCAAGATTAGGGATGAGGGAACTACCTCCGGTGACAACGATTCCGCTTCTGAGCATATCCGCGAATCCGCTTTCCTGAATCTCATAAATCATGGCCATCATGATCTCCTCAACCCTGGCTGTGATGATCTCTGAAAGATATTTTACAGGAAGCTGCTTGTCGGGCTCTGTAGATGTGCTCTTGATGTGGATGACCTTCTCGCTGAGGTTCTGCAGCCTGTCTGGCATACAAGCACCGAAGGCCTTCTTGATGTTCTCTGCGAGATTCTCGCTTATCTGGCACTCGCTCTTGATATCGTATGTGATGTTCTTTCCTCCAAACGGAATGGATGCATAGTGGCGCATGATGTTGCCGTGGTATATGGTCACGGAAGTACATCCTCCACCGAAGTCGATCAATGCCACTCCATTTTCCATCTCAGAGTCCTCAAGAACCGCCTTTGCAGTTGAGTCAGCAGTGAAATACTTGCGGATGGCAGACACTTCGGCCATATTCATTGCAAGGTCGATCTTGGTCAGGTCGTTCTTCTTGCCGATGAATATCTTGAAGTTTCCTTCCAGGCTGTCGCTTGACATTCCGATGATGTCATTCTCAATGATCTGGAAGTTTTCTCCGTCTGAGAATGATTGCGCAACCGCACCATAGATCGCCTCATGTGCAGAATCCGTAAGCGGATATGAGTCCTGAGCAAATCTCTTGAGTTCAGCGATGTCTTCGCTTGTGATGTCGGTGTCAATTCCTCGGTCAGGGAATACAGCTGTGTTGCTTTCCTGTCTGATCGGATATCTTGACATTCCGACCACGGCCTGAGTGATCTTGATGCCGAGGCACTCCTCAGCCTCATGAATTGCCTTGGCAAGCGGCTCCGCCACATGTTTCTGATTGAAGACGCTGCTGTATCTTATACCTTTCGACGGAGTCTCCTTGTAATAGACGATCTGGATATCCCTGCCGTTTACCCTTGCAACGGTCAGAGCTATCTTTGAAGACCCCAAGTCGATAGCAACAATATGTTTGTCTGCCATTTTCATATATTTTTTTTTATTTACATACGATTTGATTGCTGAACCTCACGTCCACAGTCTTATATCTGTCGGATCCTTTTTCAGGGACGATGGTAGTATAGTATCTCTCCATCTTGCTGAACTTCTCATTTATAGAATCCGGTTGTCCGAAAATAAATCTTTCCTTTCCCACTCTCGGAATAAGAATCAGTTCTCCATTCTTCTGGACATGGATCTGAACTATCTTGCCTTTCCATACCTTGCTGTTTTCCATATAGTTCACCACGTTCATTATCCTCTTGAACCATGCCTTCTCCTGAGCATTCTCGATATCACCCTTATAGCCGCTGTTCGCTGCCAGTGGAATATCTCCATCTATGACCTGCACATGTGATGCATATGTGTTCTGGAGAGGAAATATATAGCCTTCCGCATCAGCATAGAATCCTCCGTCCTTCTTCTGGAATCTGACTACAGGTTTACGTTGTGTGATGGTTATATTCAGCAGACTGTCTCTTGTCACGAAAGCCTCGCTCTTCAATACGGCGCTTCTGCTGTCAATGATCTGTTCCACCTTCACAAGGTCGATGCTGTCTACCGGTAGTCCTACCACCTTTCCATAACCCCTGTCCAGAAACTTCCTTACATCCGGAACTGTCACAAAACAGTTTTCCGTGCTGTCAAGAATTTCGATCCTGATACCTTTGCACACGATAGGCTTGCGTGACTGCTTGCCAGCAATATATGCAGCAGTCATACATCCTATCAGTACAGCAGCGAGGACCGCGTACAGTATGTTCTTTACTGTCTTCTTCATCTCTTTTCAAGCATTTGAGCGATTTCGCCCACAAATCTGTCAATGTCGCCTGCTCCCAATGTTGCAAGAACCTCGACAGGCTCATTCTGAAGGTACTCCATGAGTTCCTCTCTCCTGATGAGAACCTTGTCTGAAGTGATGTCCTTGAATATGATCTCTGATGTGACGCCCGGAATAGGAAGCTCACGAGCCGGATATATGTCAAGAAGTATCACCTTGTCTGCAAGACTGAGGGCTTGGGCAAACTCCGGAGCAAAATCCCTTGTGCGGGTGTAAAGGTGCGGCTGGAATACTGCAGTCAGCTTGGATGAAGGGTATGACCTTCTGATCGAGCTGAGAGCTGCATTGATCTCCTCAGGATGATGAGCATAGTCATCGATATATACGCATCCAGGCTTCTTGACCTGTATGTCGAATCTTCTCTTTACTCCGCTGAATGAGGCAAGGGCTGCACGTATCTTTTCCGGTGCAATGCCGTAGGTGAGTGCGATGGCTGAGGCCGCTGTAGCGTTCTCCACGTTCACCCATCCCGGAATTCCCACGACGCAGTCTTCAATCACGCCGCCAGGGTAGTGGAGGTTGAAGTGACCGTCTTCGAGAGGTTCGGCATAGAAGTCAGCCTTCTCATTTCCGAATGAGTATGTATATATCTTAGCCTTTGTGTCTTCAGGTGTGATATCAAGACCATATTTCACGATGACGCTGCCGCTTACCTGTGAGGCGAAAGCCTTGAAGGCCTCGGTCACATGCTGGGCATCTCCATAGATATCCAGATGGTCGGCGTCCATAGAAGTGATCACTGCAATTTCAGGGAAGAGCTGCAGGAACGATCTGTCGAATTCGTCAGCTTCTGCAACGATCACATCATTCTCATGAATGAGAAGGTTTGTGTCATAGTTCTTGGAAATACCGCCCAGGAATGCCGAACATCCTGCTCCGGAATCTGTGAAGAGATGGCTGGTGAGGGTGCTGGTGGTTGTCTTTCCATGTGTTCCCGCGATCGCCATGCATCTCTGGCCCGCAGAAATCTCTCCCAGCATCTTCGATCTCTTGATCACGCGATATCCATTTGTCTGCACGTATACGAGTTCTCCCATATCAGCCGGGATGGCAGGTGTATATATCACCAGGGTGTCCTCCACGTCCTTCGGAACGAAGTCGGTGTTGTCCTCGTAATGGATATCGATTCCCTCGGCTTCAAGGGCATGAGTCAGCGGAGACGGAGTCTTGTCATATCCGCTCACCTTATATCCCTTGGCGTTGTAGTATCTGGCAATCGCGCTCATGCCGATACCGCCGATTCCTATGAAGTATATGTTTCTCATCTTACGATCTTATAAATTTCATCAACAATTGTCATTGCAGCATCTCTGAGAGCCAGCTTACCGATGTTTTCTTCAAGTCGAGCCACCTTCTCTGTGTCTTCAAGCAGCTCGCATGCAGTCTTCATCAGCTTTTCGTCAGCATCCACGTCCTTCACTATCATTGCTGCATCCTTGTTCACAAGAGCCATTGCATTGTGAGTCTGGTGGTCCTCAGTCACGTTCGGAGACGGAACAAAGATAGTTGCCTTGTGTGCCGCGCAGAGTTCCGATACCGAGCTTGCTCCTGAGCGCGAAATGACAACATCAGCCACAGCATAGGCAAGGTCCATTCTCTGGATGAAATCCGAGTGCTGAATTCTGGATACATCCTTGCCGGCTGTCTTCATCTCCTCCATGAACTGGTCAATTGAGGCCTTGTAATATTTTCCGCACTGCCAGATGACCTCGATGCCGGATCCGCCCGGACAGCCTTCCGATATCCACTTCTTCATGGCTTCGTTGAGGGTCCTGCTTCCGAGGCTGCCTCCCACCACGAATATGTGCTTCGCCTGAGGATCGAGTCCATAGAATGCATTTCCTTCTTCCTTCATCTGCTCTGTTGCAGGAACGATATCCTTTCTGATGGGGTTGCCGCTGAGGATGATCCTGTCTGCAGGGAAGAAACGCTCCATTCCTTCATACGCCACGCAGATTGCCTTGGCTTTCTTGCCGAGAATCTTGTTTGTCAGTCCGGCATAGCCGTTCTGCTCCTGGATAAGAGTCGGAATTTCCAGTCTTCCAGCTGCCCATAGAAGGGGAGCACTGGCATATCCACCCACTCCAATCGCTATGTCCGGCTTGAATTCCTTAATCGTGCGCTTTGCCATCCTGAGGCTCTTGAGCACCTTGAACGGCAGTGCAAGATTGCTCAGCGTAAGGCTGCGCTGCAATCCTGCAATCGGAAGTCCTATGATCCTGTATCCTGCAGCCGGAACCTTCTCCATCTCCATCCTGCCCTCAGCACCGACGAAAAGGATCTCGGTTTCAGGGTTGACTTCCCTAAGTTTATTAGCGATGGAAAGGGCAGGGAAGATATGTCCTCCCGTACCCCCTCCGCTTATTATCACACGTAGCTTTCTGTACTCCATATTACTCATCTGTTTGTGCACTTTCCTCTCTTTCATATAAAGGTGCTGCTGTCTCCTCGGCTGCCTTGATCTCCTCTCTTGCGATTCGGCTGATTGCCAGGATCACTCCGAAGGCGATGCAGAACACCAGGAAGGCAAAACTTCCGTGACTTATCAGTGGCAGTGTCTGTCCTGTCATAGGACCCATATCCACATTCACCATCATGTGCATGAATGCCTGCGCAGTGATCAGGATGCTGAGTCCGCCCACTGCAATCTTGGCAAATTCACTTGAACACTTGCTTGCAATGAGGGAGCCTCTGGCAAGAAGACTGACATACAGAAGAATGATGATGATACCTCCGATCAGTCCATATTCTTCCACAATGAAGCTGAACATGTAGTCACCATATATGTTGGATACGACATATTTCTGAGTGCTTCCTCCGATACCCTTGCCGATGATTCCACCCTCGTGGATTGCGATCTTCGCACTGTACGGCTGTTTGATCTTGTCCAGCTCATCGAAGAATTCCACAGATCCTCTTCTTGTAGCCTTGAGCCTCTCCACGTCATAGTCTGCCCCAAGACGGGTGGTGATTGTGGCGATTCGTTCAAATGAAGAGAATACCTTGCCGTTTGTTGCATTATATACTCCTATTATAAATATGAGTACCGCAAGACCGGCAGCCGCGGCTATTCCGATTTCCTTGATCGGTGCGCCACCGATTATAAGCACGGCCACGAGAATACCTCCTATGAAGATCGCGCTGGAACCACTTCCCATGAGCACCATTACACAGATTATCATAATAGGTGCATACATATATATCATTCTCTTAGCGAACTGTGTGCTGAGGAATCTGAAGTTCACTGATTCCTTGAATCTGTTGCAGAACCTGAAATAATTGCTTTCTTCACCGTTCTCAAGTGCCTCAGAATCTTCCTTATACCCATGCAGAGCCCATGCAAGGTACATTACCATGGCCACCTTGACCACTTCGAATACGTGTATCTGCATACCCGCTACCCTCAGTGTGCGCCATGCTCCGTTGATATGCTCGGCATGAATGACGCCCGGGATCCTCACATGTGCAACCAGCATCAGTGTCAAGAGGAATGATACGGCGAAGCCAAGCTTAGAGAAGAATCGGAATACTCCGATACGTTTTATATTGTATAGACCGGTGATTATACCTAGACCGAGTCCTACGATGACTATATGGTCCTTTATGAAATCTATTCTGTCTTTAGTGCCTTCCTTGAGAAGTGAGGTAGATGAGAATATGGCGAGGACAGAGACGATGATCAGCATGAACACAATGACCCATACGACCTTATCGCCTTCGATATTGTCGATGAAGTTCCAGAACCTGCTGTTACCGCTGTTATTTTTGTTGTCCTTGTTCATTTTATAGATTTCTTACTGCCTCCTTGAATTGTCTTCCTCTGTCCTCGTAGTTCTTGAAGAGATCGAAGCTTGCGCAGCATGGAGAGAGGAGAACCACATCGCCTGCTGATGCAAGGCTGTCTGCCATCTTGACTGCATCGGCTGCCGAGGTTACATCGCACATCTGCGGAACAACGTTTTCAAATGCAGCGTGAATCTTGGCGTTGTCCACTCCCATGCAGATGATTGCCTTCACTTTCTCCCTTGCAAGTTCCACCAGGGATGAGTAGTCGTTGCCCTTGTCTGTTCCGCCGACAATCCAGATCACCGGTCTTGTCTGGCACTCGAGAGCGTACCATGCTGCATCCACGTTTGTTGCCTTCGAGTCATTGATGTAGAGTACGTCCCTGATGCTGAGGACCTTCTCCAGTCTGTGCTCAACTGCCTGGAAGGTTGCAAGTCCGTTACGGATCACTGCATTGTCGATATCCATGGCCTTGGCTGCAAGTGCTGCTGCCATCGAGTTATATACATTGTGCTTTCCGCCAAGGGCAAGCTCCTGAAGATACATGTCGCACTCCTGTTCCTTGTATCTCACAACCATCTTGTTTTCCTTGACGAATGCTCCCTGAGTCACTTCATCCTTCTGAGTGAAAGGAAGTTTCTGTGCCTTCACCACAATCTGGTTGAGGTGGTTGACTGTGATCTCATCGTCAGAGCAGAAGATGAAACAGTCGTCGCTCGACATGTTTCTTGTGATACGGAACTTGGATTTCACGTAGTTCTCCATATTGTAGCCGTATCTGTCAAGATGGTCAGGTGTGATGTTGGTGATGATTGCAATGTCCGCCTTGAAATCATAGACATTGTCCAGCTGGAAGCTGCTGAGCTCGAGCACATAGATGTCGTGCTGCTCGGTAGCCACCTGGTATGCGTAGCTTTTGCCGATGTTGCCGCCGAGACCTACGTTCAGGCCGGCCTGCTGCAGAAGATGGTAGATCAGTGATGTTGTGGTTGTCTTGCCGTTGCTGCCTGTGATGCAGACCTTCTTTGCCGAATCGTAACGACCGGCAAATTCTATTTCTGAAATCACACCGATTCCCTTTTCGATGATCTTCTGCACCATCGGAGCTGTCTCAGGAATACCAGGACTCTTGATCACCTCGTCGGCATTGAGGATCAGTTCTTCCGAATGCCTGCCCTGCTCATAAGGAATCTTCCATTCGTCCAGCATTGCGATATACTTCTCGGACAGTTTTCCCATATCCGAGAGGAATACATCGAATCCCTTTACTTTTGCAAGAACTGCGGAACCTACTCCGCTTTCACCACCACCTAAAACTACTACGCGCGACATACCTATATATATTTATATTATCTGACTTTTAATAATGCTATTGTAACCACTGCGAGGATGATTCCGATGATCCAGAATCTCACCACGATTTTAGCCTCCGGAATGGCCTTTGCTGGTCTGCTGATCAGCGCCGGGATTCCTTCTTTCTGATAATGATGGTGGAGGGGAGCCATCTTGAAAATTCGTTTTCCTGCACCATATTTCTTCTTTGTGTATTTGAAGTAGAATGTCTGCATCATCACAGAGAGGCTTTCCACGAAGAAGATACCGCAGAGTACCGGAAGGAGAAGTTCCTTTCTGATGAGGATTGCGCAGACTCCGATCACACCTCCAAGCATAAGGCTGCCGGTGTCTCCCATGAATACCTGAGCCGGGAATGAATTGTACCAGAGGAAACCTATAAGCGCTCCGACGAAGGCCGACATGAACACTGCGATTTCGCCGCTTCCAGGGATGTACATGATGTTGAGATATTCAGCATTTACGATATTTCCCGAAAGCCATGCAAAGATACCCAGTACAACTCCCACGATTGCTGATGTTCCTGTTGCGAGACCGTCCATGCCGTCAGTCAGGTTCACTCCGTTCGAGCATGCTGTGATTACGATGATGATCATAAGGACATATATTGCCCATTTGCAGTACCAGCCCCATGTTCCCTTGAGAGGAGAAAGCCATTTGTAATCAAACTCATGGTTCTTGATGAATGGAATGGTGGTCTTTGTGCTCTTCACCACGTCGTGTTTTTCGCTCAGAACCATACCGTCCACTACGAGGGTGCTGTCCTGTGTGGCATCGACTGCTACAATCTCGTCAATCTTCACACTTTCTCTGATCACGATGTCGTTGCTGAAGCATACTGTAAGGCCTATCGCGAGACCGAGAACGGACTGAGCTACGAGCTTGGCCTTGGCGCTCATTCCCTCCTTGTTCTTCTTGAACACCTTGATGTAGTCGTCTGCAAATCCAATGATAAAGAACCATATTGTGCTGACAATCAGGAGGATGTTGTATATGTTTGTCAAATCGCCAAAGAGAAGCACAGGGATGAGGATGGCGAGGAATATGATGATTCCTCCCATGGTCGGTGTGCCTTTCTTCTGCATCTGACCCTCAAGTCCGAGGTCGCGGATTTCCTCTCCGATCTGCTGCCTCTGGATCCATCCGATTATCTTCTTTCCGGCTGCAAGTGAGAAGACAAGCGCAATGATCGCTGCGCTCATCGCTCTGAAAGAGAGGTAGTTGAACAATCCCATACCAGGAAGGTCAACTCCAATTGATTTCAAATATTCTACTAAATGATAAATCATATCTTATTCTGCTATATCCTTGAATGCTTCAGCCACGATGGCCTGTTCGTCAAAGTGTGTCTTTTCTGTTCCTGTAATCTGATATTTCTCGTGTCCCTTTCCGGCGAGGAGGATTGTGGCTCCCTGTCCTGCCAGCATTATGGCAGTTCTGATTGCCTGCTCGCGGTCCTCGATGAAGAGTGACTTTGCCTTTCCAGAGATGTCCATGCCTTCCTTGATGTCGGCCATGATGTCAGAAGTCTTTTCCGTTCTGCTGTTGTCCGCAGTCACGATGATCCTGTCTGCCATCTTCTGCGCAATCTTTCCCATCTCCGGACGTTTGGTCTTGTCTCTGTCTCCTCCGCAGCCGAACACGCAGATGAGTTCTCTTTCCGGTGCAATCTCGCGGACGGTCTTCAGCACATTCTCAAGTGCGTCAGGGGTGTGGGCGTAGTCGATTATGACTGACAAGTCCTTAGGTCCTCTCATGTTCTCCAATCTGCCCGGAGCCGGTCTGAGTGTGCTCATAGCCACGAGTGTCTCCTCAGGGTCTGCTCCCAGAACCACAGCTGTGGTGTAGATTGCGAGAAGGTTGTATGCATTGTGCTGTCCGATCAGGCAGCTCCAGCTCTCTATGCCGTCTGTCTTGAGCAACATTCCTTCGAAACTCTGCTCCACGATTCTGGTAGTGTGGTCTGCGATGCCTCTGAGTGAATATGTCACCACCTTTGCCTTAGTATTCTGCATCATCACCATTCCGTTGCGGTCATCCACATTGGTGATTGCGAATGCGTCCGGAGTCAGATTGTCAAAGAAAAGTTTCTTGCATCTGAGGTACTCGGCGAAGGTCTTGTGGTAGTCAAGGTGGTCGTGTGTGAGGTTTGAGAATATTCCGGCCTTGAACTTAAGTCCTGCGATTCTGTCCTGCTCCACACCGATTGAACTAACCTCCATGAAACAGTATTCGCAACCTGCATCCACCATCTGGGCGAGCAGAGAGTTTATTGTAAGTGGATCTGAAGTCGTGTTGACGGCCTCAGTTCCCTTTGTTCCGACATAGTTGGCAATGGTGGACAGAAGTCCGCAATTATATCCCATTGCTGTGAACATTCTGTGAAGGAGAGTTACAGTGGTAGTCTTTCCGTTTGTTCCGGTGATGCCGACCAAAGTCAGCTTCTGGGAAGGGTTGTCGTAGAAATTCGCCGCAATGATTGCCATCGCATATCTTGAAGACTCCGCTCTCACTGCAATCACGCCCTCCATGTCGAGTGCTGCTGACACTCTTTCGAATGTATCCTGATCTTCATATACGATCACTCTTGCACCTTTTCCGATGGCAGTGGCGATGTAGTCATGGCCGTCGCTGGCAAAACCCTTGATAGCCACGAAAAGCGATCCATAGGTCACCTTCCTTGAATCGCAGCATATCGAGCTGACCTCGATTGCACCATCCTTTTTATCGAACAGACATCCGCTGTCCTTCAGAATTCTGTCAAGTCTCATTTGAGTACAAGCTTAATCGTTTCTCCCTTTGTGCATATTTTACCTGCGGCAGGACTCTGGCTCACAACATGTCCGATACCTTCATATATGCATTTATATCCATTGTTCTCTATGGCATAGACCGCATCCATCAATCCCATTCCCTTTACATCCGGAACCGGAATTGAGCTTCCTTGTCTTGTTGCAATGTATTCCGGCTTCATTTCAGGGACCTTTGCCCTTGCCTGGAACTGCTCTCCCCAGGTGCTGTCGAGTGACCATAGATTGTCGACAATTTCTTTGAATGTCATGGCTGGAATAACTCCTCCGTAAACGCTTCCCTTGGTGAGCTTGGTATATACCACGACAATAGCCGAGTACTTCGGCTCATCGGCAGGGAAGAATCCTACGAAGGTCGCCTGGTATTTCTTCTCGCCGTTTATCGATTCGAACGGTCTTTGAGGAAGCGGCTTTTCATCAGGATTGAGTACTGTCCATGCTGTACCCGTCTTTCCTGCCACCTGACATTTGGCATTCTTCAGTCTTGTTGCAGTACCTTCAAGTGTAACCATCTTGAGGGCCCTTGTCAAAGTGTCGGCTGTGGCCTTTGATACAATCGAACCGTTGAGCACTTCAGGACTGAACTTCTTTTCCACCTTTCCGTCAATCTCGAATGATTCTATCAGATAAGGCTTCATCAGTTTGCCGTTGTTTGCAATCGCATTATAGAATGTCAGCATGTTCAGCGGAGTCTCCATGATGGAATATCCGATGGCAGTCGATGCAAGGTCATACTTGCTGCGCGGCTGCTTGATGCTTGAACTTGTTCCTCCCGGCTCCTTCAGGTCGAATTTATATGAGTCGTTCAATCTGTAATCGTACAATCTGTTTACAAAGTCCTGCGGGTCGTCCTTGTAGTTGTCCACGACGAGTCTTCTGAACACGTAATTCGATGAGATCTTGAATCCATCGAGCACCTTGATTGTGTTTGTATTGTGTTTCCTTTCCCAGTCCTTGATGTACTGGTCGTCATTTATCTTCGGCAGATCCTCCATCTTTCCATGGTTAGTGGGAATCTCAGTCTCGAGAGTGACGTGTCCGTCTTCCAGAAGAGTTGCAAGAGTGGCAGCCTTGAAGATGGATCCTGGCTCTCCAGGTCGTCCGATGGCCATATTGAAGTTCTCTCCAAGAACATCCTTGCTGTTCTTGAGCAGATTCACCATAGCGCGGATGGCTCCTGTCTTTACGTCCATCACAACCACACAGCCGCCTTCGATCCTTTCATCGTCAGTAATATATCTTCTGAGTGCTCTGTCAGCTATGTCCTGGATGTCAATGTTGATGGTGGTCCTGATATCCTGACCGTGCTGTACAGCCACAATCGCACTGTCCTGGTCCACGATGAGTCCTTTGTCGGTACGTTTCATCCACTGCGAACCGTCCTTGCCGCGAAGGATATAGTCATACTGACCCTCGATTCCCATGAAGCGGCTTTCTTCAGGATTCTCCTTGTTGATCCTCACGTCACCGATCACTCTTGCTGCGAGCTGCCCATAAGGGTACTGGCGTGTCTCGATTTCGGTCTTGATCATGCCGCTCTTGAACTGACCTTCTTTAAAAAGGGGAAGTGTCTTGAGCTTGAGATATGTCTGATGGTCAACATTTCTGCTGATCAGGACATTCTTGCGTCCCTTGAGATTGGAGTCGCGGTGGTTGATGATGAGGTTGTAATAGTAGTCAGCATCCTTTCCGTCCTTGGCGAGGACTTTCGGGAGTTCCTGGCTCAGCTGTCTTGCCTTCTGCTTCCAGTCGTTCTCCAGAGAATCACGTTTTCTCGGATTCTTCACCTTTGCGAACTCATCCTTGCGGACTGTGCAGTCCATGTTGATGTTGTACATCGGTGTCGAGATGGCCAGCAGCTTGCCGTTCTGATCCAGAATGGCTCCTCTGTCCGGTTTTGTGATGATCTGTTCGTGCTTAGGCTGGAAATATCTTACGTATTCGGAATCGGGCTCCCATCCGAACTGGAGAATGACGATCTTGATGATGATGGCTACGGACAGTACGAGAAAGACACAGTAAAACATCCAGAGCAGAATACTGGTCCAGTCCTGTTTCTTACGTATGTCCTTTTCTTTTGTCATTTCAATATATCTGCCGGTTTGCCTGGTGCCTTGACTTTGGATCCCATGCCCTCAAGCATGTTTTCCACTGTGCTGAGTCGGTCGAGTCCGACCAGCTCATAAGTCATCTGTGCATTATGTATCTTAAGTGTCTTGATCGTTTCGTTGTTCTTCTGGACCTTCAGCATGGTCTGCTCGGTCTTGTAGCTCATCCAGATGCTGATGCATCCGAGCATGAAGGCATATAGTATATAAGGTAGGGCCTTGTCCACACGCATTCTCAGCAGCAGGTCTCCGCGTCCCAGCGATATGATGAAAGCTCCTATTGCCTTGCCTATGGCTTTCCATCTTATATTCTTGAGCCAGCTCATACCTTCTCTGCTATTCTTAATTTTGCACTTCTTGCTCTTGTATTTGCGGAAATCTCACTCTCCTGCGGAAGAATAGGCTTTCTGTTCACAGCCACGAGAGGCGCAGTGATGTTGCCGTAAAAGTCTTTCTCAGCCTTTCCCTCGATGTTGCCAGCCTTGATGAAGTTCTTCACCATCCTGTCCTCCAGCGAGTGATATGTGATGATGACCATCTTTCCGCCTGGTTTGAGGGCTGCAGCTGCTCCGCTGAGGAATTTTTCGAGAGACTTCATTTCCTGATTCACCTCGATTCGGAGTGCCTGGTAAACTTTGGCAAGGAATTTATGCTCTGCGAATTTCGGGAGAGCCTTCTCGATCGCACTGCCAAGCTGAGTGGTGGTCTCTATAGGACCTGCCTCTCTTGCCTTGCATATCATCTGGGCGATCTTTCTGCTGTTGTCCACCTCTCCATAGAGTCTGAGGATCTTCTCCAGCTCCTCCTGCTCGTAATTGTTGATGATGTCTGCAGCAGTTGTTGTCGCTTCCTGATTCATTCTCATGTCAAGCGGAGCCTCATATCTGAACGAGAAGCCTCTCTCAGCAGTGTCGAACTGGTGTGATGAAACTCCAAGGTCTGCGAGGATGCCATCGATTCCCTCCTTGTAACCCTGATGAAGGACATGGTTGTGAATCCACCTGAAGTCGCTTCTGATGAGGGTGAGACGGTCATCGTCCGGCTTGTTTGCAATGGCGTCGCTGTCGCGGTCGAATGAGATGAGACGACCCTCAGGGGACAGTCTGCGAAGGATTTCGCAGCTATGTCCACCTCCGCCGAATGTGGCGTCAGCATATATTCCCGAAGTTGAGCTGATCAAAGCAGAAACGCTTTCATCTAGCAGTACTGGCGTGTGGTACTCAGACATCTTAGACCTCCCTTTTAAATGCGTCCTGATATCTTCTTTCCCATCTGACGGAATTCTTCGGCCGAAAGACAGCCTCCGTCAATTTTTTCTTTTGCCCAGATCTCCACCTTGTAGTCAACGCCCAGAACGACAACGTCCTTGGTGATTCCTGCTGCTTCAAGAAGCTCCTTCGGAATAGAAATTCTTCCGAGCTTTGCATCAGGAGTGACATGGGCAGTGTTGCTCATATAAGTTCTCCAATATTTCATATGATCGTCATTGAAAGCGAGGTCGAGCTTAGCTCTGACTGCCTCGGACATATTGCTCCACTCCTGCCATGTGTACATTTCAAGGCAGTCTGAGTGCATGTCCTTGCGGATGACGAACATCATCTGGTCGGCAGGCACGACATTCTTGATGGCAGAAGGAATCACGAGTCTTCCCTTGTCATCAACTTTTGCATTATGTCTACCGAAAAATCCAGTCATTTTTCCACATTAATTTGAGTGTTGCAAAAGTATAAACTTTTTTCCACTTTCTCCCACAATTTCCCAAAATTTTCCACAAACTTTTCAACATTATTTCTATTTTTGCGCCGTTGTAATTTAAGTGAATATGAGAAGATTATATATAATCCTGTCTGTAGCGCTTTCTATGGCTGTTTTTGCTTGCTGTGGAAGGAAGGGGGAAGTTGTGGATACAATGTCTGAAACCTTGTCCGGAGAAACTGGAATCAGTGCAGATTCCTCCCACCTATATCCATCCCTTGATTCCCTTGTCTGCAAAGATGGAAAAGTCCGCAACGGCCAGTTCTTTTCGACCCTTCTGACCTCGCTCGGACTCTCTGCATCGGAAGCTTATAACCTTACCCAGTCATGCGGGGATGTCTTTGATGTCCGCACGCTTCGTGTCGGCAACACCTACAAGGCATGTTATTCGGGGCAGACCCTCCAGTATCTCATCTACGACAGAGACCGTACGTCGCAGATCATCTTCAAATGTCAGCCACCGTATGAGACTTCGGTATATGAGAAACCTGTGACAGTCGAACATCGCTATGCGGATGTTACCATTTCCAATTCCCTCTGGGTGGATATGACAAATGCCGGAGTGTCACCAAACCTCATTCTCAGTCTTTCGGACATATATGCCTGGACAGTGGATTTCTTCGGACTCCAGAAAGGTGACCGTTTCAGAGTGCTGTATGAAGAGAAGATCTGCGACAATGAGGTGATAGCCGTCGATACTGTCCGCTATGCTGTCTTTACTCATAATGGCGCTGATTATCCGGCAGTTATGTATAATCAGAAGGATGGAGGGAATATATATTGGAACGAAAAGGGGGAGAGTATGAGAAAAGCCTTCTTGAAGGCTCCGCTGAAGTATTCACGTATCAGTTCAGGCTTCTCCCACGCACGACGTCACCCTGTGACACGCAAGGTCCAGCCTCACTACGGTGTTGATTATGCTGCTCCGACAGGTACTCCGGTGATGACTATCGGTGATGGAGTGGTGACCAGTGTGAAGTATGAGGGCGCTGGTGGAAATACTGTCAGAATCAAACATAATTCGGTTTATTCCACAGCATATCTTCATCTTTCGAAATATGCCAAGGGACTGAAGGTCGGTCAGCGCGTCCGTCAGGGAGATGTCATCGGATATGTGGGTTCCACAGGTCGTTCGACAGGTCCTCATCTTGATTTCCGTGTATGGAAGAACGGTAGTCCGGTCAATCCTCTCAAGATGGATTCTCCTCCGGCAGAACCTCTAAAAGGGGAGCATAAGGCAGCCTTCGAGGGGACATCAGAAAAATATAAGGCCCAGATCGATACGATCCAGGCCCACACAATGGTCAAATCCTTATTTGAATTGCTATAATCATCAGGCCCGATTCCGGGCCTTTTTTTATTCCACTCTGCTGCAGATCAGGGTTGCTGAAGTCACTGACTCCACCTTCACTGTGCAATAGTCTCCGGCCTTTTCTCCACGAGACGGGAATACGCACATCTTGTTGCTGCTTGCCCTTCCGCAAAGTTCCTCAGGGTTCTTCTTCGATGGTCCCTCCACGAGCACCTTCATCACTTTTCCGATCTCCTTCTCATTGCTCTTGAGGCTCATACGTCCCTGAAGTGCAATGATTTCGTTAAGTCTTGAAGTCTTCACCTCGTATGGGATATCGTCAGGGTACTTCTTTGATGCAAGGGTTCCCGGACGCTCGGAATATGCAAACATGAATGCAGAATCAAATACAACCTGTTCCATGAGGGTGAGAGTGTCCTGATGGTCCTGCTCGGTCTCGCCGCTGAATCCTGCAATCACATCGGTTGTGAGGCCGCAATCCGGAATCACGCTGCGGATCTTCTCCACTCTTTCAAGATACCACTCGCGATTGTATTTTCTTCTCATCTTCTCCAGCATGATGCTGCTTCCAGACTGAACCGGGAGGTGGATGTGCTTGCAGATGTTCTCGAACTCAGCCATGGTGTAGATCACTTCGTCGCTGATATCCTTAGGATGTGAAGTCGAGAATCTCACTCTGAGTTCAGGGCTGATCTGAGCTACCATTCTGAGAAGCTGTGCAAAATTCACGTTGTTCTCCGGGTTTTCCTTATCCTTCCAGCAGTATGAGTCCACATTCTGGCCAAGAAGCGTCACCTCCTTATATCCGTTTTCAAAGAGAATCTTAGCTTCCTCAAGGATTGTATATGGGTCGCGGCTGCGCTCTGCTCCACGAGTGTAAGGTACGATGCAATATGAGCAGACGTTGTTGCAGCCTCTCATTATCGAGATGAATGCGGACACTCCGTTCTTGTCGATCCTGACAGGAGCGATGTCTGCGTAAGTTTCCTCGTGAGAAAGAAGTACGTCGATCTGCGGATTGTCCGGTCTGACTGCCTTGAGAAGTTCAGGAAGATGACGGTACGCATCTGGTCCGGCAACGATGTCCACGCTTTCCAAAAGCTTGTCTTTCAATCTCTCTGCCATACATCCCACGATGCCGATCACCACTCCGTCGCGGTTTCTCTTCTGGATCTTGAACTGGTCGATGCGTCCCCAGATCCTCTGCTCTGCATTGTCTCTGATGGAGCATGTGTTCGCAAGAATCACATCGGCATTCTCAATGCTCTCTGTGAGTGCATATCCGGCATCCTGAAGAATAGAAAGAATGACCTCGCTGTCATTCACATTCATCTGGCAGCCGTATGTCTCTATATATACCTTCGGTCTTGAAGGGTCAGTCAATGGTCTTATATTGTTCATGCTTATAGCTGTTTTCCAAGTCAGGGGGCAAAGATAGGATTTTTCGACGAATATCGTTACCTTTGCATGAATGTAAACATTGCAACATGAGAAGAAAAAGTGTAAATATATTGGCGTATTTCGTTCTTGCAGTCATGTTCTGCCTGACAGGTTGCAAGGATGTGAAGGATATCAAAGTGACCTCTGTTGAGGTTGAATCCATAAGTGCAAGAGGTCTCAGAAGTGTGGACATATTTCTTAAGGTCGGTGTTGACAATCCGGCAAAGCAGGTGAGGGTTTCTGAAATTGAAGGCTCACTTGTTCAGTCTGGCAAGGTTATTGGTAAGCTGGCGATGGATCCGTTCATACTGGGTGCACGAACATCTGATATTTATATGTTGAAAGCAAACGTTTCTCTTGCTCAAGGTGCTGGTTTAAAGGAACTTATGGTGTTGGCGAGTCCGGATGGACTGAATGGTTGCACGGTTGATTTCTCTGCCAAGGCCACTGTGGGAAAATCAGCAAAGATGCCTGTTAAAATGAAAGATATACCATTGAAAGAACTATTGGATAAATTTGAAAATGAAAAAAACTAAAATCTTGATCTGTCTTTTTGCTGCAGCGGTAATTTCCGGTTTCAACGCCCTCTCTGCTCAAGATACTACAGCAGTCAGGACTGTTGTGGTTCCAGAAGGTTTTGAGCTTGTGGATTCTCTTGTGTACCGACCTGCATCCGCAGTTGACACGCTGCTTGTCGGAAAGAATATTCTTGACATCATGCCAAAGAAGGACTCCGGTGCTGTTGCAACTGTAAATGTTCATCAGTCCGATACGCTTTCCGCATCCCTCAGGGAACATGTAGCTGCAAATGCTGCAAGAACCATGAACGGTTACCGCGTAAGAATCTTCTTTGACAACAAGCAGACAGCCCGAGTGGCTTCAGAGGAGACCTTGAAGCGTTTCGAGAGCATGTACCACGATGTCGTGGCATATCGCACTTACGCAAATCCATATTTCAAGGTAACAGTAGGTGATTTCAGAACAAAGTCAGAGGCAATGGCTCTTCTGGAGAGAATCAGATATGAGTTTCCGAGTGCCTTTGTCGTGAAGGAAAATATTTCATTTCCTGTGGTGGACACAGAAAATGCTTTTGTAGTAGACACCGTGAAGGTGTTGCGTCCGATCCGATAGTCAGTAGTCTTTTAATATTTCAGTGGTTATGTTCAAGCAAAGTTTAGAGCTCAAGCAGCAGCAGAAACTGTCTCCGCTCCAGATTCAGACAATCAAGTTGATCGAACTCCCGATCCAGGAGTTTGAGCAGCGAATACGTAAGGAGCTCGAGGAGAATCCTGTCCTGGATGAGGAGCAGCCGTCAGAGAAGGATGACGAGCAGGCTCCACGCGAGGTTTCCCTTTCGGAATATAAGGAGGATGATGCCATTCCAAGTTATCGCCTGAGATCTGACAACTATAATCTAAAGGACGAAAGGCCGCAGTACAGTACTTTCTCAGTCAAGGAAAGTTTCACCCAGAGTCTTCAGGAACAGTTGGGATACAGGAATCTGACTGAGCACCAATATGCGGTCGCTTCATTCCTGATCGGCAGTCTGGATGATGACGGCTATCTTCGCAGAAGCCTTGACAGCATTGTGGATGACCTCTCTTTCAGGGCAAATGTCGAAACTTCAGAGGAAGAGGTGCTCTCGATGCTGAAGATAATCCAGGAGTTTGATCCGGCTGGTGTGGGTGCAAGAGATTTGAGGGAATGTCTGCTTCTGCAGATCAGACTTTTCAAGAAGACTCCGGAGGTTGTGAATGCGACCAAGATCCTCACTCATCATTTCAATGAGTTCACTAGCAAGCATTTCCAGAAGATTATGACCCGCATGGGTCTCTCAGAGGCGGAACTTAAGGCTGCAATTGCCAAAATTCTTAAACTGAACCCATCTCCAGGTGGACAGATTGATGATTCATATAATGATCAGGCCCAGCAGATTGTTCCGGATTTTGTACTCGAATATATAGATGGCGAGATGAAGCTTTCAATGCCTCGTTTTTCAATTCCTGAGCTTAAGGTGAACAGGAAATATGCCGATCTTCTCATCGAGGCGGCGCATTCATCTGAGCGCGAAAAGAAGGAGGCCGCCACTTTCGTGAAGAAGAAGCTGGAGTCGGCAAAATGGTTTGTTGAGGCCATCAAGCAGCGACATAACACACTCTCCAGCACCATGCAGGCCATTGTGGATTATCAGCACGAATACTTTGTCGATGGTGATGAGACCAATCTCAAGCCGATGGTACTCAAGGATATAGCAGAAAAAACAGGTTTCGATATATCCACCATTTCACGAGTTGTGAACAGTAAATATATCGAAACCCATTTCGGTATATATTCTCTTAAATATTTCTTTTCAGAGGGACTTGAGAATCAGGAGGGGGAGGAAGTATCCACCCGTGAACTCAAGAAGGCTCTTCAGGAATGTGTTGATAACGAGAACAAGCGCAAGCCTCTGACTGACGATGAACTTGTTGAATGCATGGTCGAGAAGGGTTACAAGGTTGCCCGTCGCACCATAGCCAAGTATCGCGATCAGCTCGGCATCCCTAAGGCCCGTCTCCGTAAGGAACTCTAAATTACTTTTTTGTACCATATGCCAGGTCGCCGGCATCTCCCAAGCCAGGGACGATGTATGAGCGGCCTGTCAGTTCTTCATCAACGGCAGCAACCCAAAGTGTTATCTTTTCTCCGGGAAGATATTTCTGAATATGTTCCACTGCGTAAGCGCTGCAGATCGGGCACACGAGATGAGTGTGTTTGGGCTCGCCCTCTTCGCATAGCCTTTTGTATGCCATTTCTAATGAAGAACCGGTTGCGAGCATTGTGTCTGCAAGAATCAATACCTTGTCTGTGAGATCAGGTGTGCTGCAATATTCTATGTTTATATTGAAGTCCTCTCCCTTGTGGTATTTTCTATATGCCGCCACGAAAGCATTCTGAGCATCATCGAAATATTGAAGGAGACCTTCATGTAGCGGAAGGCCGGCCCTGAGGATTGTTGCAATCACAAGCTGGTCGTCATAGGTGTTCACCTGAGCGATACCCAGAGGTGTGGTGACAGGTTTGACGCTGCTGTCCAACACCTTGCTGATCTCATATGCAAAGATATTACCTATCCTTTCAAGATTTCTACGGAATCTAAGACTGTCTTTCTGCACATTGATGTCACGCATCTGCGCAACAAACTTATTGAGAACTGAATTTGTCTCCCCAAGATTGATGACTTTCATGGCTTTATTTTTATCGAACAGCATAAAGGTATCAAATTCTTTGCCCACTTCCAAATTTTACACTTGATGATGGTGCCCGCGAGGTGTCCCGATTTCAATGACCTCTTCGTCCGCAAAGCTATAATAGCTGCTTTCTGCGACCACCACATGGTCCAGAAGAGAGATGTCGCAAGTCTTCAGTGCATTCTTCAGGCTTTGTGTCTGCTTGATGTCAGCCGTACCGGGAAGAGGACTGCCGGAAGGATGGTTGTGGACAAGAATAAGCCCGGAAGCCTTCTTTTCCAGGGCTCTGCGCACAATGGACTTACAGTCCATGATGGTGGACTCCAAGCCTCCGGAGCTCATCATCTCCTTGCCTATCAAATGATTGGACCGGTTGAGATATAATACCCAGCACTCTTCATGATCAAGTGTCTTCATGTGCGGAATCATAAGCCGGTATACGGCAGATGGGGAAGCGATTGACTTCCTTCTGGTGCTGACATTTTCCAATGCACACCTTCTGCCAAGTTCAAAACTGGCGGCTAGAGCAGCAGCCTTTGCGGGGCCGACACCATTCAGTTTCAGCAGCCGGTCGATTGACATTGATGCAATACCGCCAACCATTCCCTCAGAATCCTCGAGCAGTGTGCGGGCAAGTTCCACAGCATTCATCCTGCGTGTGCCGGTTCTAAGCAGAACTGCCAGCAGCTCCGCATTGCTTAGACTCCCAGCTCCGTTCTTCAGCAACCTCTCACGCGGCCGCTCATCTCGAAATAAATCCTTTATTTTCATCTGTTCTCCTCATCTCTCTGCTCATTTCTTACTTACACTCTACTGGTTATGAATATATTACAACTATTTGGCGAATTCGGATGTAATCGCCAGAATTTCCTCTCCGTATTTCTTGAAACTTTCCTCTCCAAAGCCTTTGACCCTCATCAATTCGCTCTTTGTATGAGGTATGACTGATGCAATAGTCATCAAAGTGCTTTGATGCATTATCATATACGCCGGCACATTGTCTTTCTTGAATCGTGTCATTCTCCATTCCTGCAGCTTTGCTCTCAACTTTTCATTGACAACTCCGGGTTCATCATCAGTCTTGACAATCTTCTTCAGCCTTCTCGCCTTGGTCTTGCTTCTGTCCTCGAGCAGGCAGCTGGTCTTGATTCTATTGTATTCCTCCTGATTGAAACCACCCTTGAGAATCAGTTCCATGGCATTGCACGATATCTCCAGTACTGTCAGCAGCTCATCAAGTGCCTCCTTGATCCTCTTGGCAACCTCCTTGTTATCCACTTCGAGTGTCATCAGTTTGCCGCAGAACATTCTCAATTCGTCGATCTGTGGATGAAAATAACCCGCAGCCTTGTTCAGTCTTTCATTCAGATATCCCTCGTCCGTAGCTGACAAAGCTTCAATCCGTGAAATCTGCTGACGGAACGTCTCTGCTACCTTTTTCAGCTGGTCGGTGGTCTCGCTCCATTTCAGCAATCCGGAATATTCCGGTTCATATATCTGCTGCAATTTCTCCCTCCAGACTTTTCTGACCCAGCCAAGGCAACTGCATATTCCGGACAGGTCGAATATCTCCCTATATATATTATAGGTATATCCCTTCTCCTCGAATTCCAGTCTCTCGCGCACAGTGGCTGCTCCGGATTGGATATGGTCGTTGAAATCTGCAACATGAAGATCGGAATATATAGATGTGCCCCTGATAGGAGACTCCAGCGATATGCCTTCGAGTGTGCGGCAGCGGGAAAGCGCAACATACACCTGTCCGAACGCGAATGCTGATCCGGCATCAATGATTACCTTGTCGAATGTCAGTCCCTGACTTTTGTGAATGGTAATTGCCCAGGCAATCCGTAGCGGCAGCTGCTTGAACGTGCCCACTACATTTTGTCTGATCTCACCTGACTCGCTGTCAAGGGCATATTGTATATTTGGCCATTCAGCAGGCCCGACAACAATACTCTTTCCATCCGCATCAGTGACAGTGACTTGTCCTGAGGCAGTAATTTCAGACACCTTTCCAATTTTTCCGTTATAGAATCCTGCTTCAGAATCGTTCCTGATGAACATCACCTGAGCACCCTTCTTCAATGAAAGCACCTCGTCTGCCGGATAACTGTTTTCCGGAAACTCTCCCTCGATTTCCGCTCCGAATGTGATGGCTTTCCCAGGCAGTTCATCCAGTTTCATTCCATTCACCTTGTCTGCCTGAGCATTATGGGTTGTCAGTCGGATGACGTCATCATCTCTTTCATATGCCTTTACCCTGGAATTCAACGCCTTCAGAATGTCGCCTGTGAGCTTGTTCTCCCTGATTCCATTGAGTATGTTCAGGAAATCCTGGTCCTGTTGACGGTGGACCTTCTGCAGCTCGATTGTTACGTATGCCAACCTCTGCAGTGCCTTTGAATGAAAGAAATATGGCGAGGGGTATACCTGAGAAATATATTGTCTCTCGCTGTCCCTGACTACGGGTGAAAGCTGCTGGGCATCTCCGATCATAAGAAGCTGAACTCCTCCAAAAGGCTTGTCGTTGCGGCGATATCTGCGCAGGGTCATGTCCACTGCATCCAACAGGTCCGCCCTCACCATTGATATCTCGTCAATGATGAGCAGATCCAGGGTGCGGATGATCTTCACTCGGTCTTTTCTCAGGCTTCTATGCTGCTCAGGCATCTGATACTCTGTCACCAGTTCCTTCACATCCGGAAGATAGGGGCAGAGCGGGAGCTGGAAAAAGGAGTGGATTGTGGAACCTCCGGCATTGATTGCCGCCACTCCGGTAGGGGCCAGAACCACAAATCTCTTGGTCGTGGTCTGTGTGACATATTTAAGGAACGTCGTCTTTCCCGTCCCGGCCTTTCCTGTCAAAAACACTGATCTTCCCGTGGCCTTCACATATCTCTCCGCCATCTCAAAAATTTCGTCCTTCTCCATGTCCTTCCAATTTTAAGTCCCGCAAATCTATAAAACATTTCCATATATAAAAAGTCCCCACTCAATGAGCAGGGACTTCTCCGTGTATTTTTAATCAGGATTTTACTTGAAGTAGTTCGGAACCTCGAAGATCATTGGCTCGTAGTAGTTGCCGTTAAGGTCTTTGAGAACCACGATCACGTCATCAATGATTACGCCTTTGTCATCCGGACCGCTTGCCTCATGATGCTCCATATAAAGTGGAGAACCGTTGTTTTCGTAAATCAGAGGTTTTGCATCCTTGTAGTGTGGATAATATGCATTGTAAAGATCGGTTGCACACTTGTTGATCACCTCTTCTTTTGTGCAGTAATTTGCTCTCTGACTTCTTACATAGTCTTTCCAGTAATCCAACGAGAGGTATTTGCTGATTGCATTGAGTGCATACTGATACTCGGTACAGTCTGTCTCCCAGCATGTGCAGTTGTTTGCTCCATGTGAACCGGTTGCAAAATATGTTGCAAATCCGCTGGTAGGGAATCCATGAACGTAGAAATCATATACATTCAACAATGTTCCTGTGTGAACTTCGCCATTGTCATCCACCCAGTCAGGCTCCTGAGCATATTCGCCGTTCTTATCCAGACGTACTTTTCCTGAATGATATCTGCGGCTGCAGGATGCCTCTACATCGATGATGATATCCTCTACCTTGGTGAAAGGACTTCCAGTACCATAATAGTAGTCTTCTGACAAGCAATATACGTATGCAGTCAGGTCAGTAGGACATGAGAAGTCAAATGAATAGAAAGCAAAGAGGTTGGCGGTTGGCTTACCGCGGAAGCTGTTCTCGTGCCATTTGATCTGTACTTTCTCCTTGGCTGCGTTCCAGGTGTCAGAACCTTTTCTTACAATTGTACCAAGGTTAGCTGCCATTGTTTTGAACTTATGGTATCCTGCATGAGAGTAGTTGCCGGAAGCATCCTTCGCCATGAACATGATCACGTGGTCCTTGTCTGCGCCAAGACCTGTGAGCTTTAATTTACCGTCTGAATAAGAATGCTGAGTCATTGCCCTTTCGATATGGCTGTCCTCAGGGTAGAGAGCCATATATTCTTCTCCATATTTTACGTTGCTGCCGCAATATTCTGACAATGTCCAGAACTCGTCAACTGCCTTACCCACCCAGAAGATCACATCTGTGGCTGTGCCTCCGGAAATTGTGATAGGGAAGGTCGCCTTCTTGTCGCTGATCTCGGCATGCTCTGCATCGATGGTAACAGTCAGATTGTTGAATTCCAGCGGATCTGTCTTTAATGTGTTTATGTATGCGAACTTACCATACTGACCATATTCATTCACCGGCAATACCATCAAAGCCTGTTCTACGCCTGGAGCGAGTCTTGTAACAACAGCTTCACATGATGATCCACTCACATATGTGCCGTAGTCTTCCATGTATGCCTGTCTTTGAGCGTCTGTTTTAAGACGAGTAGGCTGGCGCTTTGCATCAAATGCGTAGTAGAGACCTGCTGCACCAGGTACGTTCACCTTCACAGTCATGCTTGTGCGGGTAACCTCGGCTTCGCCAAATTCCACCACGAGGCTTTCTGGGTCAAAGTCATCATTCTTGCCCTGAACCGGCATCACGAGGATCTTTGAACGCTGGATCTCCTGCGCCTTATGTGCGCGGAGAGTCAGTGGGTCGCCTTCAGAGTATGTAACAGTAACCGCGAAACCATTGCTGAAAATTACAGGTGGAAGTGCAATGATGAATGATGTTGCAGTTGTCTCGTTGAGTGTCACGCCTTCGCCGCAGTCAAGTGTTACAGATGTATTTGCTGTTTCAGCCATAAGAAGGTCTGGAGTGTAGGTGTTGGAGTATGCAACAACTGTAGCATCACCTGCAAGTTTCTCTTTCGCATTACCCTCGATCTTGATTGACTTCACGGTTTCAGTACCCTTCAACTGAATCTTGATTGCGCCAAGCATATTCTTGAACTTGAGCGAATTCTCAGTAAGGTCCTCTGCTACTGCAGCCATAGGGAATGTACCGTTACCGAAACTGTTTGCCGAGTATGTCTGTGTCTGTGGAATGACAATACCTGCAATTTCATATGTTGTCAAAGTCTCATCGCTCTCGGACTTGGTGATGGTAAGACCTTCTGCATATGGATAGATGGCAACAATGTCAGTAGGAACTACGCCTTCTGTATTTGTCTTGTCGCTGTTGTCCTGCTTGAGGGTGAATACTCCCTCGATTGTTCCGGCAGTCTCAGCTGTCACCTCGTATTGATTGGCAACGCTGTTGTTCTGGAAGATTGCGAGCTGATCACCTTTTGACCATACTACATTTTTGTCGTTGTCCATCTGAGTCTTGGTGAGTCCGCCAAGAGTCTCGACCTCGGCTTTGAATGACTCGGCATTTTCTGCCGGGCGCAACTCTTCGATTACTTCCTGACAGCCAACGATAGTGGCCATCATGAGTGCTGTGTAGATTAACTTTTTCATATGTTTAGATAAAAATTTTCGCTTTAATCGACAAATCTACTAAATAAATTTGGATCAAAGGTAAAAAGTAGGCTGGAAAGTTGCGCATATTACTGGAAATAAAAAAAAGGAAGTCGACTGACTTCCTTTGAGGGTGCCCTATGGGATTCGAACCCATGACATTCAGAACCACAATCTGACGCTCTAACCAACTGAACTAAGGGCACCATGTTGATTTTTGGGACTGCAAAGATATGTATAATTTTTTAAAATGCAACATCAATGCTGTACTTTTTTAAATCTCTGCATTATTTCAGGGGTTTGTGCTCATATCCACCCCTTTCAATTTCAAGTGTTGTGATGTTTTTCTTTGTTTTTGCATTAAGTTTTCCATTCAGTTCCTCATATGAAGTCCATCTGAAGATTACCTGCAGTTTCTGCTCACCATCCTTGAATAACTGGGAGAGTGGAAAACTTACATATCTGCTTGATGTGGTGAAATCCTTGTCTGAGGCTGTTATCACCTCACCGTATGCATTGTGTCTGAATGAGAATTCATATATACCATCCGCAGCGTTTTCGTCATTTCTTACAAGATTGATCATATGTGCCTGCCTGCTGCCTTCCTTAACCGGTATAAAAATGTGAAGATTCAGATAACCGGCTGAATACCAGACTTCGTCGATGTTCAATGCGTCATCCGCGAATATCTCATTGTCAGTCACGGCAGTAGAGTCCACAGGTTCCTTTGTGAATACAGGTTCGAAGTCTGTGAGACGGACGTCATATCTGTCGTCTTCCGTACGGGTGATGATGTCACACGATATGATTGCCCTCTTCAGAGTGTCAGTGTCCACCGGTAAGGTCGTGTACACAATGTCATAAATCTGGCCCTGGTCGCTGACAAATGTGCCATCTACGAAGTCTCCCATTGTGACATTGCTGTAATGAAGGGTGTGGTCTGCTGCGCATGAGCACAGGCATGCTGCAGAAATTATGGATATTATATGTTTGATTATAGACATGATTCAAGTTTTACGACTGCAATAGATGCAGAAGTAGAGAAATTCGTTGCATTATGCGCTATATTTCTTTTTGGTCGGGCGACCTACCAGCTGAATGTCTATGCCTTCAATCTTATATCCTCTGAATTTCTTGCGGCCCAGATGTGATTCGATCATGGCGATGAGTTCGTCGTCGATCACGTCCTTGAATACATGGTTCTCCTGGTCATACAGATGCATGTGCTTGAATGTGTTGACATCAAAATACATCTTGTTGTTTGCACTGAGCCTGTGGTCGTAGATGCCAAGCATTGCAAGATTGGTGAGGATGTTGTACACAGAAGCGACAGTCACTTTTGTCTCTCCCTTCTGAGAAATGACCTCTGTTACCATATCTGCAGAAGCATGGCCGAGTGTGAGCATCGCTTCATGCACTGCAAGTCTTTGTGGAGTGGCTTTGAGCGAGTGTTTCTTGAGAACGAGCTTGAAGTCCTCTAAGTTATGGCATTTGTTTGTATTCATATATCTAAGTTTGGCGGCAAAGATATGCATTTGCCCAATCAATTCCAAAATAAATTTGAAAATTTCTAAATTGGATAATACCCTGCGTGCGGTTTTTCCTGCCGGATATGGAGATTCCGTTGAAAAATAATAATTTTGCAGCCGGTTTAGGAATTGCACATAATGAAGTTTAAGTTTAGAGACTATGAAGCCTATGCTCTCGTGACTGGAGCGGCTTCTGGAATGGGACGGATATATGCCCTGAAGCTAGCTCAGAGGGGATATAATCTGGTTCTTGTGGATATAAATGAAAAGGGTCTGGAGGAAACCGGGCGGATTGTCAAGGCTGAAGTTCCGGCAGCGGATGTCCTGTTGCTGCCTCAGGATCTGTCTGCTGCAGATGCTGCTGACAAAGTTTTTGAAAGGACCGAGGCTGCCGGTTGCCAGGTGGAGGTTCTGGTCAATAATGCCGGAGTCATGTTCTGCCAGGGAATTGCCGAGACCTCTGAACGTATGCTCAAGCTTATCATGATGGTCCATATGAATACGCCACTGATGCTCTGTCGTAAATATGTTACTGGAATGAAGGAGCGTGGGCGTGGATATATTCTTAATATTTCATCTCTGGCGGCCTGGATGACCTGGCCGGGAATCGGAATGTACGGATGTACGAAGCGTTTCGTGAGGAATTATTCAAGGCAGTTGAGAATCGAGTGTCAGAAGACAGGTGTGAGTGTGACAAATGCATATTTTGGAGCGGTCGATACCCCTTTGGTACCACTCAAGGACAGTCTTCGAAGACTTGCAAGGTTCCTGATGGTTATGATCAGTCCGGAAAAAGCAGTCGAAAAGGCACTTAATGCAACGTTTCGACGTCGCAGGGGAACGATGCCGGGACTCATGAATAAGTTCTTTTGGCCGATGATTGTCATTATTCCTGATTGCCTTCTGGGCTGGATTTACAGAAAAGCTAAGCCATATCTGATGAAAGTCTGACGATTATAGCTCGGAAATTTGCTCAGAATCACTATATTTGCAAGTTGCACAAAATGTCGATATTTGACGAATAAAATATAAATGCTATGGAAAAGATAGATTGTCTTATTGTTGGCGGTGGCCCTGCGGGTTACACAGCCGCTATATATGCTTCACGAGCAAACCTTGCTCCTGTTCTTTATGAAGGCTCTCAGCCTGGAGGTCAGCTGACCACAACGACTGACATCGAAAACTATCCTGGTTTCGAGAACGGAATTTCAGGCCAGCAGCTGGTAGATTCGATGAAGGCTCAGGCTGTGCGTCTGGGAACAGACATGCGTGCCGGAACTGTTACTTCTGCAGACCTTTCAGCTCGTCCTTTCAAGATTGTTATCGATGGTTCTCATGAGATCGAGGCACAGACACTTATCATTGCAACCGGTGCCACAGCAAAGTATCTCGGACTTCCTTCTGAGGAGAAGTACAGAGGTCTTGGCGTGTCAGCATGCGCGACCTGCGACGGTTTCTTCTACAGAAAGAAGACAGTTGCTGTTGTAGGAGGTGGTGACACTGCCTGCGAAGAGGCGACTTACCTTGCTGGACTTTGCAAGAAGGTATACATGATCGTTCGCAGAGATGTGCTCAGAGCATCTGAGGCAATGCAGGATCGAGTAAAGAACACTGAGAACATCGAAGTTCTCTGGAACTGCAACACACAGGAGATTCTTGGTGATGAGTATGGAGTTACAGGTGCGAGACTTCTCAGAAAGGATGGCGAGGTATTTGATATCGCCGTTGACGGATTCTTCCTGGCTATCGGTCATCATCCTAATTCCGACCTTTTCAGAGAGTGGGTGGCAGTGGACAAGGAAGGTTATATCATCACTGATGGAAAGACTTCAAAGACTAATGTCGAGGGTGTATTTGCCGCAGGTGATGTTCAGGATCCGCTTTACAGACAGGCTATCACAGCAGCTGCTTCAGGATGTCGTGCGGCACTTGATGCAGAGAAATTCCTTAAAATGCAGTAATATACGATGACTTTAAGAAAAATTTTACTGATTCTGGTTTCTGTCCTTGCAGTTTGTTCCTGCAAGTCCCAGTATGAGCTTCTCCTCACCAGCAACGATTCAGATGCCAAGTATGAGGCCGCCTTCCAATACTACAACGAAGGCAAGTTTTCAAAGGCAGCAGCGCTTTTTGAGTCGTTGTCAATGCTTACAAACGGCACAGAGAGAGATGATACAGTGAGATATTACTGGGGATTGAGCAACTATAAGTTCAAGGATTATTATACAGCCGAGACCAATTTCACTCAGTTCATCGAAAGCTATCCTCGCAGTCCGTTCACATCTGAGGCAAGATACCTTCGTCTGGACTGTCTCTACAGGTCGACTCTTCGCTGGGAGCTGGATCAGGCTCCGACATACAAGACCATCAGCGAAATATCGGAGTATATTCTTGATTTTCCTGAGAACGAAAACATGCAGAAGTGCAAGGATATGCTGGAAGACCTCAACTGGAGATTGGACAAGAAGGCATATGAGGCTGCGAAACTCTATTACAAGATGGAGGATTATCTGGCTTCCCGCATAGCCTTCCGCAATGTCCTCAAGGATGATGCGGACAATGTATACAGAGAGGATGTCCTTTATTATATAGCGATGTCATCTTATAAATATGCAAGCCTCAGTATTCCGTCAAAACAGAAGGAGAGATATCTTGTCTTTGTGGATGACTATTTCAATCTCGTCGGAGAATTGCCTGAGTCCCGTTATAGGAAGGAGCTTGATGTAATATACAGAAAGGCTCAGAAGGCCCTTGGAAAGGATGCCGTGCATACTGAAGATGCAGATATGTCGGAGAAGGATTTTGCGAAGGAAAGAAGAAGAATCGAAAAAGAGAATAAAAAAAGTAAGTAAAAATTTGAAACCCTCTTTGAAACTGACGGTATAATTAAATGGAGGGACTTTGTTCCCGGTTCAATGAGGATTATAAAACTATATAGAAATGGCAAACAAAAAGACACCTACAAACACACTTACAAGAAACCTTAATGAGCTTGCAGCACCAACAGGCAATATCTATGAAACTGTTGTAGTTCTTGCAAAGAGAGCTAATCAGATTGCAATCGCTGAAAAGAAGGAGCTCACAAGAAAGCTTGAGGACTTCAAGAATGACCGTGACACTATGGAGGAGGTATTCGAGAACCGCGAGCAGATCGAAATTTCAAAGTATTATGAAAGACAGCCAAAGCCAAGCCTCGTAGCTATCGAGGAGTTCAAGGATGGCGAGGTGTCATACAGAATGGCTAAGCAGGACGAGTAAAATATAAGAATATGCTCAGCCGACTTCATGTCAGGAACTATGTATTGATAGACTCTCTGGAAATTGATTTTCCGGAGGGTCTCATCATTATTACTGGTCAGACAGGAGCCGGAAAGTCCATTCTTTTGGGTGCATTGTCTTTGGTGATGGGATCCAAGGCGGATGCGTCCATGGTCTCGGAAGGCGCGGACAACTGCGTGGTCGAGGCTGAATTCGAGATGGGAGCTGATCAGCAACTTAAGGCTCTTGTCGAGGAAAATGAGGCTGAATGGGAGGACGGACATCTGATTATCCGCAGGGTAGTCAATCGTTCTGGCCGCTCCAGAGCCTTCATAAATGATTGTCCAGTGCCGGTACAGGTGCTCCAGGACATATCATCGCGTCTGGTGGATGTGCATTCGCAACATCAGACCCTGCTGCTGTCCGACCGTAATTTCCAGATGGGAATACTGGACTATTTCGCAGGAAATTCATCATTGTGTGAGAGCTGTTCAGATCTGTGGCGCAGACAGTCTGCTCTCAAGTCGGAACTTTCTGCACTTGAGGCAAGGATTGCAAGAATTGCTGGCGAGAGGGACTATAACGAAGCTCAGTACAGGCAGCTTGAGTCCGCATCTTTGCGTGATGGTGAGCTGGCTGAACTGGAAGAAGAACAGAAGCAGCTGGCAAATGCTGAAGAAATCAAGATGGGGCTGTCGTCTGCGGAGGAATTGTTCTCTGCATCTTCAGATGGGGACAGACTGTCTTTGGATTCTTTGCTCAAGGAGGCTGGCAGGTCGTTGTCGAAAGTCGGCAGATATATGCCGGCGGCCTCTGAACTCTCTGAAAGAGTTGATTCATGCAGAAGGGAATTGGATGATATTCTGTCCGATATCACTCAGATCAACTCAAGGATTGATATGTCGCAGGACCGTCTCGATGAAGTCGAGTCCAGAATGTCCATGATTTATGGACTTTTCCAGAAACATGGCTGCACAACTGAGGCTGAACTGATTGCTCTCAGAGATAGCCTCTCGGAGATGCTCTTTGATTCAACTCAGCTTGAGGAAAAGCGTGAAGAACTTATGGGACAGCTTGAGACTGTATCTAAGGAACTATGTGTAGCTGCAGATAAGTTGCATGAGTCGCGTGTGGCAGCTTCCGGCAAATTTGCAGAAAGCATCCAGACATCAGTCCGAGGTCTCGAACTTCCTTATGCAATTTTTGAGGTGGAGATTCTTGATGCTCCATTATCAGCGACCGGCAAGGATGGCGTCCAGTTCAGATTTTCGTCCACAGGCCGAAATGCAGTGGATGTGGCCAAATGTGCATCAGGCGGTGAGATGTCCAGAATCATGCTGGCCTTGAAGGCGATGAGGGCAAGATTTGCCAAGATGCCTACAATGATCTTCGATGAAATCGATACAGGAGTCTCTGGAAGCGTGGCTGATAAGATGGGCTCAATGATATGCGATATGGGCTCATATATGCAGGTGTTTGCAATCACACACCTTCCGCAGGTCGCTGCTAAAGGTACTGCACATTATCTTGTTTCCAAGGAAATCGACCCTGCTACATCTAAGGCAGTATCCACAATAAAAAGACTCTCTGATGACCAGAGAGTCCTTGAACTTGCCCGCATGCTCAGCGGTTCCGTACTTACAGATGCCGCAATCGCAAATGCCGAATCCCTTTTGAAGGGTTAATTTACTCTTGTTATTGTCCAGTTCGGACCGTAGCTGATTCTTCTTACACCAGTGTTCACATAACTTCCGGAGTCCTGTCTTGAGAAACTGAAGGTGCTCTGGAGCATAGCCTCGCCTGATTCTTCCAGCATCTTTGTCCAATCTTTTCCATATTTGTGGCAAAGGTTGATGAAATATGTGGCGATATCGTAGCCCTGGAATGCAAACTGAGTCGGCTCAGTATTATATAGCGCTCTATATTTAAGAAGGAAATCCTTCACTGCCTGATCTTGGTAGTTAATGAAGTAGGTGAGGCTGACTCTCATTGAGGTCTTGTGGAAATGCTCGACTTCTATGGTCTCGAAACTGCGGATTCTTGAAGGAGCATAGAGCACGACCACAAAGTTCTCCAGAAGCATAAGGTTGAGGTTTCTGACCACATCATTAACAAAAGCCTCGCTTTCAGATGCGATATATATCCTGTTTGTACCTTCTGCAGTCATCAGTTCCTTAAGTGGCTCGAGAATGTCTCTACCTTCAAGGATGCTGTATTCGAACGGAGTGTATGCGATTCCTGAAGAGTCCATCACTTCCTTCATCGTATTCACTGCCTCGTTTATTCTGGCTGTTCTTTCAGAGAACATGATTACCTTGTCGTTCTCCTGCATCTCCTCCTTTATCCAGCTGGTCAGGTCCTGATACTGGATTTTGTGTGGAGTCGGAGCCTGAATGAGCCTGCTATATTGTCCGACAAGCTTTTCTGACCTTGGGTCAAGTGGCGAAATCAGCCTGCAGCTGTCTGACGATGCCTGCAGCACGCGTGTCTGATCAGCAGCAGAGACAGGACCGATTATGATGTCGCTGTCTTCAAGGTCCTCCTTGTTCACGTGAATGCTCTGGTCAGCTAGGTCGTATGTGTTGACATCAATGTCAATGCCTTTCTGCGCCATATCATAGATGGCCATCATTGCGCCGCTGTAGAAGTCCATGTTATTGCGGCTCAGCTTGCCCTCGGCATTTCTCATCGGCAGCAGCAGAGTCGCCTTGACAGGTCCATAATGCTGGGCGATTGCATCCTGCTGCACTTCATTGGTGGTGCTGTCTGTTACCGTGTTTTCACTTTCCGGGGTTGTCAGATCAGGCGTTTCAGTTATCGGATATGCCTCGGCAATCTCTTCCGCCACCATGTCTGAAGCTGGAATCACGAGTTTCTGTCTGTTGGCAAGTTTTGTGCTCTGGAGATTGTTGGCAGCCATGATCTCTTCAACTGTGACGCCATACTGGTCTGCAATCATATCAATGTCCTCATACCATTTTCTGACATGAATCTTCTTCTTGGTTGCTTTGGCTGTCTTGACTTCCTTGGTCTCTTTGACTTCCTTGGTCTCTTTAGCTACCTTGGTTTCAGTCTCCTCTGCGACCTTTACCTCCTCCTTCACTGGCTCGGCAACAGGAATCAGAATTATTGAATTCTTCTTCAATCCCTGCTCCTGAAGTGTAGGGTTCAGCTTATAGATATCCTCGATACTGACATTATATGCCTTGCTTATTGAGTACAAGGTCTGCTTTTCCAATACTACATGTGAGTAGCATACTTTGCCGCTGACCTTCACCTTCTCCTTTGAAATGGAAACAGGGGTGTTGTCGTATTCCTGAGCGTTCAGGTTTAATGACCCTGTCAGCGATAAGGCTGCAGACAGAGCAAGTATTCCAGATATGACTGATACTATGTTTTTCATAATATACCTTTTTTATAGCTGCCCGATGAAGTCAACAAGTTTGCGGGCAAAAGTGCTCCACGAGAGTCTTTCCTTCTCTTTGCGGATATTTGTGATGCAGTCTTCCTTTATGCGGGAATCTGCGAAATATTTCATGATTTCCTCGGCAATCGCTTCTGGAGAGCCTTCCTTGGCAACAATTCCTGTGCCTCGATCTCCTATAGTTTCCTTGAGTCCGCCGACATCTGTGACGATCATCGGCACCTCGAAATGGTAGGAAACTGAACTGATACCGCTTTGTGTCGCACTCCTGTATGGAAGAACGGCTACATCGGCGGCGGAGAAATAATCAGTAACCTCAGAGTCCTTTATATATTTAAGGTCCATGAAGACCCTGTCCTTCCCAGGAAGTGACTCTATGATCTTCCTGTATTTTTCAAATGAACCGTATGGCTCGCCGGCGATTATCAACTGATAGCTTTCGTCGAGCCTGCGGAATGCTTCAAGCAGGATATCCAGTCCTTTGTAGTCTCGTATGAGTCCGAAGAACAGGATGTTCTTTTTACCTGAGTGAAGACCAAGCTTTCTCTCTGCCTCTGCTCTTTCCTTTTTTTGTCCGAAATGGGAGTATAATGGATGCTGTATCACAGTGAAATCTGCATCCGGTTTCAGTGCAAGCAGGTCTTTTGAAACTGCTTCGCATAAAGTTACACTTCCTGAGCTGCCCTTGAGGAAATACTTTGTCAGCGGGGCGTCAAAGAAGTGCGGTTCGTGAGGTATTACATTGTCAAGAATCGAGATCACCTTGCAGTGTTTCTTCATCCTGCGTGTAATATATCCCAGTGATGGTGCAAAATATGACATCCAATACCTTACTATCAGGACATCAGGATTCCAATCCCTTATTGCCCTGTAGGTCTTTCCATATGAGAATGGATTGGCCGTATCCAGCAGAGATACGCTCTCCACCGGTACGGCCTCATCATCTGGGGTAACATACTGTGTTTTTCCCGGGAAGAGGAATTCAGGATATTGTCTGCTGAAATTGAATGCCTTGACAATATGTTCTCTGCTCAGTTCTTCGTAAAGACATGCGTTAAACTGAGAAATGCCTCCTCTGTAGGGGTGAAAACAGGACAGTATTGCTATTTTCAAGGTTGTCTTGATTATTTTTCGTTCTTTGTCTTGATGTACTGCTCGTTAAGTCCGGCAATCACATCCTCTGTGATGTCAAGTGCAGGGTCTGCAGTAATGACTGGAGCTCCACCAGTGTTTGTGATGATCATGGCATACTTCTTATCCTTGTTGTACTCGTCAAGGAAAGTCTGGATTGCATCACCGAGCTGATTCATCATCACAACCTGCTCCTCCTGAATCTCCTGCTGCTTCTGAGCTGCATAGTTGTTGAACTCAATTTCCTGCTCCTGAAGCTTCTGTCCCTGGGCCTCGGCAACAGAACGGGTCATAAGACCTTTGTCAAGCTTCTCCTGGAATGCCTTTACTTCATTCTCAAGCTTCTTTCCTCTTCTCGTGATTTCAGCCTGGATGTTCTGTACCTTTGTCTCAACAACCGATCTGAGGTCGTTTGCCATGTCATAGTCCATGAGGATACGGTCAAGGTCAATATATACGATATCTCCCTTAGCTGCGCCTTCAGTTGCCTCTACTTCAGCTGCTGCTGATTCAGTTGTGTTCTTTCCTGTGAGTGAAATCACTCCAAATGCTACAACAGCGACAAGTGAGATGACGCTGAGGATAAGTGATGTGTTTTTCATTTCTTCTTATTGGTTTTTATTGTTTTCAAATTTGCGTACAAGCTACAAATATAGCTAAAAAATCCTAACCTTGGACAGATAAGCCTGTATAGTTTGCTCCAGTCCCATATAAAGGGCGTCGCAGATGATTGCATGGCCAATTGAAACCTCGTCTGTCCATGGAATGTTCTGAATGAAATATTCGAGGTTGTCCAGGTTGAGGTCGTGTCCTGCGTTCAATCCCAGACCGCATGCTCTTGCTGCTTCTGCTGTGCTGATGTATGGCTTGATTGCTGCCTCTCTGTTGATAGGATACATGCTCGCATAGCCCTCGGTGTAGAGTTCCACTCTGTCGCATCCGCATAATGCGGCAGCTTCCGCCATTTTTGGTTTCGGGTCGATGAAGATGGATGTTCTGATGCCTTTTTTCTTGAACTCCGCACAGATCTCAGTCAGGAAATCCCTGTGCTTGACTGTGTCCCATCCTGCATTGGATGTGATGGCATTCTCTGCATCCGGCACCAGTGTCACCTGGTCCGGAAGGACCTCCATCACAAGGTTCACGAAAGAAGGGATAGGTTTTCCTTCAATATTGAATTCTGTGGTAATCAGTGGTTTGATCTGTCGGACATCGGAATATCTGATGTGTCTTTCGTCAGGTCTTGGGTGGACAGTGATGCCCTCTGCACCGAATTTTTCGCAATCGACTGCTGCTTTTGAAACGTCCGGCATGTTGCCTCCTCGTGCGTTCCTGATGGTCGCAATCTTGTTTATGTTGACGCTAAGTCTAGTCATCTTTAGTTGTTTAATTGTTAGAAATCACAAAAATACGGAATAAAGTTCAAATATTGTAAATTATATGCTAATTTTGAAGGTTGTTTATGTTAATACCATGAGACTTGCAGTATATATCGGAAAGGATAGCGGAGAACAGGATAACCGTGTAAAGGGGTTGCTCCAGACTCTTAGGGAGGCTGGCGTCCAGCTCAGCGTGCTTGCCTATGGAGAGGCTCCGTCATCTGAAATCGATATGCTTCTTAGCGTGGGAGGCGACGGAACATTTTTGTATTCGGCCAAGTTGGTGAAAGACAGTGGAATACCTGTCTTGGGAGTCAATATCGGAAGAGTAGGTTTCCTTTCGGAGAATCGCCCCGAGGATGTTGCGGATGCGATTCTTGCTGGAGAATATACAATTGAGGACAGGACCGTATTGAAGGCATCAGTGGTGTCTTCGGATTCTTCCTCGGAAATCTGGGATTACGCTCTTAATGAGATCACTGTTCATAGGACCGGTGCTGCCATGCTGGGGGTGGATGTTAATATCGATGGTGTGGAACTTCCTACATATTGGGCAGACGGTCTTGTCGTTTCAACAAGTTCAGGCTCAACTGCATACTCTCTGAGTGTCGGTGGCCCGATCGTCCTGCCTGAATCGAAAGTGCTGATAATATCCCCGATTGCTCCACATAATCTCAACATCCGTCCTCTTGTTGTTCCTAATACAGTCAATCTGACTATGAAAATGCAGTCAAGAGACGGCAAGTTTGCGGTTACTGCAGATAACAGGACCGTGGAGGTCGCCGAGGATGTGGTTTTGACCATAGGAGTGGCACAATTTTCGCTAAGGCGTGTCCGGCTTAACAGATCCAACTTTATCACTGCCCTTACTGAGAAACTTCATTGGGGCGAAGATGTCAGAAATATCAGATAAATTCAAATATGTCAACAGAAGTCAACAATAGGGTGCCTGTTCATGTGTCGCTCATCATGGACGGCAATGGCCGTTGGGCAAAGGAAAGAGGAAAAGAGCGTGTTCATGGCCATTTTGAAGGCGTGCAGAGTGTTCATGCGTGCGTGCAGGCTGCAGCCAAGGCCGGGGTGAAGTATCTCTCGATATTTGCGTTTTCGGAAGAGAACTGGAATCGTCCGGAGTCGGAGGTCATGACACTTATGGGGTTGATGGTCAAGGCTATGGCTTCATATATTGACGGTATGTGCGAGGAGGGAGTGAAGTTTGTTGTTCTGGGTAATCGTGAACGTCTTGGAGATGAACTCAACGGTATAATCGACTCATGCATGCAGCGTACTGCCCACAATGACAGGTTGACTTTTATCATATTCATCAGCTATAGCGGAAAATGGGATATCCTCCAGGCAGCCAAGAAGATGGCGCTGGAGATTGTCGAGCATCCTGAGAGAAAGGAAGATATTCTTTCCATGGGTGTCGATGGTTTTGATAAATATCTTGTCACAGCAGGAATTCCTGACCCGGACCTTATCGTAAGAACCTCCGGTGAAAACCGTCTCAGCAACTATCTTTTGTGGCAAAGTGCCTATACCGAATTCCTTTTTGTTGACACTTTGTGGCCTGATTTTAGGGAAAAAGACTTCAATGAGGCGTTGGAAGCATACGCAAAACGCGATAGGCGTTATGGAAAAGTGAAATAATTGCTTATCTTTGCAGTTTTGTTTTAATAAGGTAAAAATGAAGATTCGTCATATAGTTTTCAATCTCATATTCATGCTGCTCGCAGTGCCGGCCTTGGCGCAGAGTTCAGGTAATGGTGTGGTGGTTGATTACAACAATCCCAAGAAATATATCGTCGGAGGCGTGAAGGTTGAGGGAACCAACTATTTTTCGCCTGACCAGATCAGACAGATCACAGGAATTCAGGAAGGAATGGAAATCACAGTCCCTTCTGAAGAATTGTCATCTGTTGTGAACAGACTTTGGATGCAGCGCTATTTCGAGGATGTCTCTCTGGCCATCGACTCTCTCTCTGCCTCAAGGGATACAGCTTTCCTGAAGGTCAGCATCATTGAGAGACCTCGTGTTTCCAAGTGGACTTTCAGTGGCGTGAAAAGCGGTGAGCAGAAGGAACTTATGGATCGTCTTAATCTGCGCCGCGGAGGCGAATTTTCTGAATATGTCGCAAAGACAGCCACCGGAATCATCAAGAGGTACTACAAGGAAAAGGGCTTCCATAATGTTGAGGTGGATGTAAATACCAAGAAGGATTCTGTTATCCGCAGTGCCATCCGCGTCCAGTTCGCAGTGGACAGAGGTGAGAAGGTGAAGATCAAGACAATCACATTCACTGGTGCTGATAACGTAAAGGAAAGCAAACTGGTCCGCTCCATGAAGAAGACCAGGGACTCACGTTTCCAGAACTTCTTCAGTTCCAAGAAATTCAACGAAGGCGAATATGACAATGACAAGAGGTCTCTCCTGACTGCATTCAATGAGGCCGGATATAGGGATGCCCGCATTGTGAAGGATACGATGTACTATATCGAGCCTGGCCGTCTTCAGATTGACTTTGAAATCGATGAGGGTAAGAAATACTATTTCAGAGATATCACCTGGACAGGAAATGCTGTATATAGTTCCGAGACGCTCAACAATATCCTCATGATCAACAAGGGTGACGTCTATGATGTAGTAGCCATGCAGAAGCGCCTTTTCGGTGGTGGAAAGCAGAATGAGTACGATGTGTCCAAGCTCTATCGTGACAACGGATATCTCTTCTTCAATATTCAGCCGGTGGAGATCAATGTAGAGGGTGACTCCGTTGATGTCGAGATGCGAATCGTCGAGGGCAAGCCGGCTACTTTGAACAACATCATAATCAACGGTAACGACCTCACAAATGAAAGAGTTGTCCGCCGTCAGATCTTTACCCGTCCGGGATATCTGTTCAGCCAGTCGGATTTTGAAAGATCGATCCGCGAGATCGCTTCAATGGGACAGTTCGATCCTGAGGCAATCTCAGACCCGTCGAAGGGATATTCAATCATCCCTAATCAGTTGAACAATACTGTTGACCTTATATATAATGTAGTTGAAAAGCCATCCAGCCAGCTTGAACTTTCAGGAGGATGGGGTGGTAACACGTTTGTAGCGACAGTCGGTGTAAGCTTCAACAACTTCTCGACACGTCGATTCTTCGACAAGACTGCATGGCGTCCGGTTCCTCTTGGAGATGCCCAGAACCTTGCTTTCCGTTTCCAGACGAACGGTACATACTATACAAGCTTGTCGGCAAGTTTCTCTGAGCCATGGCTCTTCGGTAAGAAGCCTACCTCACTCACAACTTCGCTGTACTATACCAGACAGACAATGTCCAACCTTTATCTCCAGATTCTCAACAATGACAAGTATATGGAGGTATATGGTTTTGCGGCAGGACTCGGTAAGCGTCTTAAATGGCCTGACAACTACTTTGTGTTGTATAACCAGCTCAGCTGGCAGACATACAAGCTTCAGGACTGGCAGTATAACTTCCTGTTCAATACAGGTATTTCGCATAACCTGAGCTATACACTCAGTCTTTCGCGAACATCAACAGACCAGCAGATATATCCTCGCCAGGGATCTGATTTCAGTGCTTCGCTGCAGTTGACGCCTCCATACTCATTGATGAGAAAGAAGAACTATGGTGTTCTGGATGCTTCAGGTGAGCCGACTTACGCAAAGTCATGGAAGGATATCGACTATAATCTCCAGACATCACAGACAAGATACAAATGGATCGAGTATCATAAGTGGTCGTTCAAAGGTTCAGTGTTCACCAAACTTGTCGGCGACCTTGTCCTGATGGCACGAGCACAGTTCGGATACCTCGGCTACTATAACAGAAACTGGGGATATTCACCGTTCGAAGGATTCCGAGTGGGTGGTGACGGTATGTCAGGATACGATACTTACGGTTCTGAAATCATCGCATTACGTGGTTATGAAAACTATATGCTGACTCCGACTGCAACGTCTTCGTACAGTACGACCGGAAACTACTATGCCGGTAACGTATATGACAAGTTCACAGTCGAACTTCGCTATCCGGTGATCCTTCAGCCACAGTCGACAATCTATGCATTGCTCTTCCTTGAAGGAGGTAACTGTTGGTCGGATATCAGGGATTTCAATCCTTTCCAGATCAGACGTTCTGCCGGTGTCGGTGTCAGGGTGTTCCTGCCTATGATCGGACTTCTTGGAGTTGACTGGGGATACGGATTCGACAATCATGACGGTTATGGCGGAAGCCAGTTCCATTTCGTAATCGGTCAGCAGTTCTAAAAGAAATAATTAAAGTAAAGATAAATTATGAAAAAGATTGTTTTAATCGCAGCAATGGCAGTAATGTCAATCGCAGCAAGTGCACAGGAAATCAAGTTTGCATATGTTGACTTCAATGAGCTGATCATGCTCATGCCGGAGATGGATCAGGCAAGAGCTACACTCGAGGAGAATCAGAAGACAAATGAGGAGATCCTCATGGCTATGTATGAGGAGTATCAGACAAAGACTCAGCAGTATCAGCAGAAGGCGGCATCATGGACACCAGCTATCCGTGAGAGCAAGGAAAGAGAGATCATGGATATCCAGACAAGACTCGAGCAGACTCAGCAGAGCCTCCAGCAGGAGATGCAGCAGCTTCAGAACTCACTTCAGGCTCCAATCTACGAGAAGGCACAGAATGTTGTGAATGCTCTTGCAAAAGGTAAGGGTGTGGCAGCAGTATTCGAAAAGGGTACATTCCTTTACGTTGATCCGGCTCAGTTCATTGACCTTACTCCAGATGCTCGCGTAGCTCTTGACATTCCTGAGGATAGAACACTCGAGGCTCTTCAGGCAGAAATGCAGGCTAAGGCTCAGGCAGCACAGATGCAGTAGAAGACATAAAATTCAGACTATTTGAGACTGGCTTTTGCCGGTCTCTTTTTTTATGTCAAAAAAGTTAGAATTTATATCCGTGATATTGGAAAATTACTTAGATTTGTATCGAATTTTTGAAAATTTATTAAAGATTATAATAATAGACTATGCAACACAAGGTTATTGACACGAAAGATGTTGTAATCAGATTTGCGGGAGATTCGGGAGATGGTATGCAGCTCACCGGGTCTCTTTTTGCTGATATGTCAGCTGTTTTCGGAAACGAGCTTTCAACATTCCCGGATTATCCGGCAGAAATTCGAGCTCCTCATGGTACTGTATCTGGTGTATCCGGTTTCCAGGTTCATATCGGAAGTGAGCATGTAACTACTCCAGGCGACTTCTGCGATATGCTGGTCGCGATGAATCCTGCAGCCCTCAAGGCTAATGCGAAGTGGTTGAAGAGGACCGCTATGGTGCTCATCGACTCGGATACGTTTGATGAAGAAGGTCTCAAGAAGGCCGGCCTCAAGAACGATCCTATAGCGGAGCTCTATATTGAGGATAGAACAATCATTGTGGCACCGATCACAACTCTCACTGAAGAGAGTCTGAAGGAAAGCGGCCTTGACAGAAAGTCAGTGGCTAAATGTAAGAATATGTTCACCCTCGGTATGGCATGTTACATCTACAACCGTCCGATGGAGTATATCTTCCAGTATCTTGAGCGTAAGTTCGGTAAGAAGAAACCTGAAATGATCGAGCCTAACAAGAAGGTTCTCAAGGATGGATATAACTATGCCGCTAATATCCAGGCTATTCCAAATACTTATAATATCGAGCCTGCTGACCAGCCTAAGGGTCTTTACAGAAATATCACAGGTAATCAGGCCACAGCATGGGGCCTTCTTGCTGCCTCGGAGAAATCTGGTCTTCCACTCTTCTGTGGATCATATCCGATCACTCCTGCAACCGGCATCCTCGAGGAACTTGCTCTTCATAAGAGCCTCGGTGCCAAGACAATGCAGGCTGAGGACGAGATTGCCGGAATCTGTACTTCGATTGGTGCTGCGTTCGCTGGTAATCTTGCGGTGACAACAACTTCAGGTCCTGGTCTTTCATTGAAATCAGAGGCTATGGGACTCGCAGTCATGACAGAGCTTCCACTTGTGATTGTGGATGTTCAGCGTGCCGGCCCATCGACCGGTATCCCTACAAAGACAGAGCAGACTGACCTCAATCAGGCCCTTTATGGCCGTAACGGTGAGTGCCCTATGGTCGTGATGGCAGCTCACTCTCCTGCAGGTTGTTTCGATGCGGCTTTCAATGCAGCCAAGATTGCGGTCGAGCATATGACTCCTGTTCTTCTCCTTACAGAAGGATTCCTTGGAAATGGTTCAGAGCCATGGCTCATCCCTTCAATGAAGGATTATCCGAAGATCTATCCGCCGTTCGCTTTGCCGAACCAGCCATATAAGCCTTTCCAGAGAGATCCTGAGACTCTTGTACGCCGTTGGGCAGTTCCGGGCATGGCAGGATGCGAGCATCGTGTAGGTGGTCTTGAAAAGAACCACGATGGTGTTCTCTCTTCCGATCCGTTGAATCATGCAATGATGGTAAGAGAGCGTGAGCAGAAGGTGCAGAAGGTTGCAGACTTTATCCCTGAACTTGAAGTGAACGGACCTGAATCAGGTAAGCTTCTTCTTGTAGGCTGGGGTGGAACATACGGACACCTTCTTTCAGCTGTCCAGGAGATCCGTCAGGAAGGTCAGGAAATCAGCTTTGCGCATTTCGACTACATCATGCCTCTCCCACGCAACACAGAGCAGGTGTTCTCGAAGTTCGATAAGATTCTCGTATGTGAGTTGAACAACGGACATTTTGTAAACTATCTCCGTGGAATCTATCCTAAGTTTGACTTCAAGCAGTATAATAAGGTTCAGGGACAGCCTTTCCTTGTACAGGAAATTGTAGGCGCCATTAAGGAAAATTTGTAATCAAGAAAAGTTATGCCAAGATATACATTCAAAGAATTCAAGAGTGACCAGGAAGTGAGATGGTGCCCAGGTTGTGGTGACCATGGTGTTCTTGCTGCCCTTCAGAGAGCTCTCCCTGATGTTACTGAAGCTTTGGGATATGATAAGGAAAGATATGTGGTTGTTTCCGGTATCGGTTGCTCATCACGTCTTCCATATTATATGAACACATATGGTTTCCATAGTATCCATGGACGTGCGACTGCAATTTCTACAGGAATAAAGGTCGCTAACCCGAATCTTACTGTATGGCAGGCCTGCGGTGACGGTGATGCTCTTGCAATCGGTGGTAACCACTTTATCCATGCCATCAGAAGGAACGTGGATATCAATATCATCCTGTTCAACAACCAGATCTATGGTCTTACCAAAGGACAGTATTCTCCTACATCCAAGTTCGGTGCGATTTCTAAAACCTCTCCTTATGGTACAGTGGAGCATCCTTTCAATCCTGGCAGCCTTGTGCTTGGAGCAAAGGGAACCTTCTTTGCCCGCAGCCTTGACTCGGAGTTGAAGCTCACTTCAGAAATCATGCTCTGTGCAGCTAAACATGATGGTTGCTCAGTTATGGAAGTGCTTACCAACTGTGTGATTTTCAACGACGGAACCCATAAGGTGATTTCAGATAGGGAAGTCCGTGCCGACAGGACAATCGTTCTTCGTCATGGTGAGAAGATGATCTTCGGTAAGAACCGTGACAAAGGTCTTGTTCTTGACGGAATGGGACTCAGAGTCGTGACAATCGGCGAGAACGGTGTGACTGAGGATGATATCCTCGTACATGACGCACATTCGGACAATGTCGGTATCCACATGATGCTTGCAGATATGAAGTATCCTGATTTCCCAGTTGCACTCGGTGTGATCAGAGATGTAAAGGATGTGACTTATGATGACGGTGTACGTGATCAGGTCGAGGAACTTAAAGGAAAATCAAAGATCAAATGTGTTGACGATCTTCTGCGAAGCGGAAGCACATGGGAAGTGAAATAATAACCAAATAACTATAATTAATATGAACACACAAGATTTGATGGCTAAACTCCAGGCCAAGTATCCTTATGAGAAAGAGTATCTCCAGGCGGTACACGAAGTGTTGGAGTCAATCGAAGAAGTATATAACCAGCATCCTGAGTTCGAGGATGCAAAGATCGTTGAGCGCATCGTTGAGCCTGAGCGTATCCTTACATTCAAGGTGACTTGGGTTGATGATAA
>JAEIGA010000820.1_pt1 | contig 46163 bp, 53 predicted proteins | sample 9270691 | NCBI WGS metagenome assembly JAEIGA01 (sample SAMN17057246, study PRJNA624740) | gut metagenome | biome: biome; isolation source: fecal sample | host: Bos grunniens | place: China: Xizang | collected 2019
ATTTCCAAAAGTTAATGGTACGTCTGTTGGTTTTGGAGCTTCTTCAATACCAACAGTAATTCTAATATAACCATTGCCAGAATGCCCTGTTTCGCTTCCCCCATCTGGAGATGAAAAAGAAGAATTTCCATCCATGGTTGTTACAATGTGTCCTGATAACAAATATGTACTATTTAACAAACAACCGCTAGGATAATTACTTGCCGTGTCTGATGTATATACATACCCAGAACCTCCGCTTCCTGCATCATTTTCAGCTGTTCCACCATAGCCTCCATACCAACCGCCACCGCCCCCTGCACATTCTCCTGATGTATAAGTAGCATCCATACCGTCTCCAAAAGAATATCCAGAAGTTTGAGTAGCAACAGTAAGACTTGAAGCTCCTGCTCCACCTGAGGCTCCGCCTCCAACTCCTCCGACGCCATCATCTGAGCCACCGCCTCCCCCTCCAGCAACAATTACTCTGGCATATAAAGAGGTTGAATTTATTCTAATGTCAGAAGCTCCACCGCCGCCTCCTCCATTATGACTTGTGCCGCTCCAGGAACGACCACTTCCGCCACCATTAAAACCACCTGGAAGCTCAGTTTTACTTGAGTAAGAGCCATCATCATCTGTACCCTTACCTCCAACATATAAATATAAAGTAATAGGCGAGGTTAAAGGCCCAATACTACCTTTACTATACCCACCTTTTCCTCCATAACTTGCACTTTTAGTTGAAGATCCTCCTCCTTGAGCACCCCAACATTCTAAAGTATAACCCCCAGCAGGAAGAGTAATAGAAACATACTCTCCTGTATAAGGGCAATTTAAAATATCTCCAGCAACAAGGGTATTCACATCTATTGTTGATGTTGTTATGTCATAACTTGCCATTATTTATACCTCCTATTGCGTAATTATATATAAAGTTGTAGCATTTTTACTTGAAATTGCATCATATTGACTTTGATTTCCTGCCCAAATTGAAGTTAAACCTTGAGTAGAAGTAACTGCAGGTTTATTTTCAATATAAAGAACTCCGTTTCCATTTAATCCTGCAAAATGCATACCAATATGATTAGAACTACTATTTCCACTGGCTACTGCAAATACAGTATTAGAATATGATGTGGTAAGATTTCCATATTGACCACAAATAAAAGATGAATCTATGGATGTTGCAACATTTCTTCCTGCTGCGTGAGCTCCATAGTCTGCATTAACATTGGTGTAATATCCTGTTGCAATTGCTCCATACATACCAGAAGCAACATTACAATTTCTACCAGCTGCAAAAGAATAAGAGCCGCTAACATTATGATAGGCGCCTAATGCGGTTGCATATGTTGCATTTACAATAGAACTATATCCTATGCAAACTGAATAATTTTTATTTGCAGTACAATTATAGCCAGCTGCAAATGTTGCCATTGTGTTTTCTGCTCCTCGACATTTATAACCTAGAGCAATGCTATAATTTCCTAGCGCGGCTGCATTTACACCAAAAGCAAAAGAATTATTTCCAATAGTATTATTTGCATATGTACTTTTTACACTGTTCGTACCAGCATCTCGCAAGCTTGTTAAAAAACGTGGTTGTACATCAATATTTTCCCAAGAATATAAATCTGTAGAATTATTTTTTACACAAGTATAGGAATACCCTTTATATACTGGGGTATTGTTATATGTTCCATCTTGAGTAAGTTGTACAATTTTATTTTCAAAGTTCGCAGTTGCAAGAGGAAGGTTTGCATATTGTATTTTTACACTTTTTAATAGATTCGCTGCTCCTTCCGCATTTATGAATCCAGGTATTAATTGGTATTGTGCAACAAATTCAATATCTTCAGATATTGTCATTCCTTGTGTATAATTAGAATAATTTTTAAAAATATATCCAGGCTCTGTAGGAGCTTTTTCAGGACTGATAATAGTGTCTCCTTTGCGTAAATAGTCACTTTTTAATATTGTGGTCCCATCTTTACCATAGAAGGTATATAAATAAGCTGGTTCTGTTGTATATGTCGCTTTATACGTCGCTTCTGCACTTACTGCGGTTAAAGCAGGCGTCCATCCAGCAAAATTATAAAAAATTCTATCATTACGAGGTTTTGTAGGCTCTCCAATTGGACAAGTTGGTATTTCCCCAACTAAAGTATGACTAGATGCTAAAACTGAATCATCATCATCTAACCAAGTAATTAAACGATAGTCTGTACCAGCCAATAATGTGTAGCAACCATCTTCATCAACTGTATCAGATACATAAGCAGCAGAGGTTATATTACAAGCAGGACGAATCCCCTTGTTCATATATACTGCACTACTTGTTACTGAACTTCCTCCACTTTGCACATTTAAAATCATAGAAGCCAAAGAACCTGGTGTTCTTGTTGCCCAAAATGCAGCTCTTGATGCGGTAGTTGTTGAACTATTATCTTCAATTTCAGCTTCATCAGTACTATAAGCAACTCTTGATGAATTTGAAGTAAAATACGCTAATTGAGTTCCTTCCGCAACTGTTGTGCCTGACATACCACTCACTTTGCTTCCAAGTCCAACTTCTGTACATGAAGGTAAGAAAAGTTTGTCTATAACAGCTTCTGAAGTTACACCATTGATTACTGGATACAAAGCAGAAATTAATGATGTATCTAATAATAGACTTTTAAAAGTTTGAGAGAAGGTGTGTAAAAAACCTGGTTTTTGATCATAGGCATCTAAAGGTTCTTCTACATAATCTGCACTTGGCGGATTATCACAATTAGATTGCGCAGTAAACCACTGCCCAGCAGCAGCATCGCTATTTAACCACTGTCTAATATTTGAACTTAAATATCTATTATATCCATAAGTATAATTACTAGCATTTTCAGGAATGAAATTACTACTTTCTGCAGCATCATATGCTTTATATGTAATAACATTTTCTGCAATTAATGTCGTAGAATTTTCTGGATATCCAGCATGATTTCTATCTACAATTTTCCATTTGATTGGAACATTTAAATGTGTTGTTCCTGGATCTTTAATCAATGCACCAATTGGTAAATTATTAATTGATTGTGCCATCTTACCTTCCTCCTTCCTCTAATTGTTGATTAATTAAATCTATATTTTCAGTTGTTAATACTTGTGCGAATAAATTATCTACATATTCTTTTGTAGCTATTACTTCTGTATTTACTTTTACAGTTCCATTATTTAAAATAATACCTGTTCCTGCAGTTAAAGCTCTTTGTACTAAAGTCTCTCCTGCTGAAACCAAAAGTCTACTTGATGCTATATCAAATGTAACAGAACGTTTTGCAAAAGTATTTAAATCTTCTTTCATTACCATTCCTAAATCAAAAGAAATTGTAGAAATTCCAGATGAAGTTTTAATTATGCTACTATATGGATAATAAAAAACCATTCCTGCACCAATTTCTTTAGTTACATAAATTTCTTTTTTTAAAGTTCCTGTTGCAGTATTAAAACAATCTTTTAATTTTTCCGAAACCTCAGTATACATTTGAGTTCCAGAAGCATATGTTCCAGCATCCAAATCAGGTAAAACAACTATAGTTTCTTTTATATCTAAAACGCCATTTGCATTAATGGCTAAATTATTTCCAATTTTAACACCACCAAGGGCGCCCGCAGACGCCATAGGTAATGTATAATTTTCTAAAGAATTTAATTTTTCTTTTTCTTCAGTTGTATAATCATTTGTAGACAACTGCTTGCCATCAATTTTATCCACCTTAGTATCGGCAGCATCGTCTACATATTTTTTAGTAACCACGTCTAATTCGTGTTGTATTTCACTAAGGTTTTTCATTTATATATTCACTCCTTATTAAGCAATTACGATTACTCTATAAGCATCTTGTGCAGGAGCTTGTGCAAATGTTAATGTAATTGTATTTTCATCTGTGATAACTGTATTAGCATAAACTACTTCATAAGTATCAGCAGTAGAAACTTGAACAATAACATCTTTTGTTCCCATATTGTGAACAATAGCATATGTTAATGATGTTCCATTACCAAATGCTTGAACGTATTTATGAGCAACAGTTGTAACGTTACCATTTTCATCTGTTACTAATGATTTATTTCCTTGTCCTTCCATTGTTGCAGGAACATAATCTCCAGCATTGAAGTCAGAAATATCAGAAGTTGTTAATTTTTCAACTCCACCTGTTACTAAACCTTTTGTATCAACAGTAACTTTTGCAAATGTTCCACCAGCGATTGCGGCATTAGCTTCAACTGCACCAACATTAGCAGCTGTTAATTCAACGTTTCCAATTCTGTAAGCGTCTTCTTTAACACCTTTAACTCCTGTTACGGCATCTGTGTTATCAACTTTAGCCCATCCAGCTGTTCCGTTAGAAATACACCAGTCACCAACTAAGAAATCAATACCAACGATTGTTCCAGAGTTAGCAGCGATGAAATAATATCCTCTGAAGTTAGCAGCGTTATCAGCATTTAAAGTTAATTCTGTATATTCAACACCATCTGCTCCTAAGATTTTTCCATCAACTAATGCAACTACACCAGAGTTAGCATCGAATGTTCCACCATATTTTACGTTTCCTAATACAGCATCAGGTAATTGAGCTAAAACAATTTTCTTATTACCATCTAATGTAGCAACTCCATTAGCAGCGCCTTTTTCTTCAACTGCAATATATTCAGCAGATAAATCTGGTAAATCTTCAGCAGTTAATTCAGCACCAGCAGTTACTAAACCATATTTGTCAACAGTTACTTTGTGGAATGTTCCAACAGGTCCATTTTCAGCACCTAATGTTGAAGGTTTGTTTAATACTCCAGTCCATTCTACTGATTCAGCAGTTGTAGCACCTGTAACTGTTACAACACCAGCTTCGCTAATTGCTAAGCCTGAACCGATTTGAACCATACCTAAAGAAGTTGTGCTTGCAGTAGGTAATTTAGCATTAATTACATTTGTATCTGTGATTTCAATGAAATCTCCAGCAGTTAATTTATCTTGTTTTCCTGCAATAGCTGTTTCATTAGCAGTAATTTTTCCTGCGATTTCAGTATCTTTAGCAACTAATTCCGCAATATCTTCTACTAATTCAGCATCTTTTGTTTCTAATGCAGTAATTTTTCCATTAATTTCTTCAATTGCAGTATTTTGAGTTGTAGTTTTTGTTTCTAATGCTGCTACTCTTGTTTCATGATCTGCAATATCTGTAACAGCTTTGTCTAAAGCAATTTTATCTTCTTTAGCCATTAAGCCATCTTGTGTAGTAGAAACAACTGGCATTGTAACATTAACTTTTTTGTTTTCATCAATTGTTAAATCTACACCGTTAACTTGAACTCCTTCAATTACGTTAACTTGTGCGCCAGCAGCAACGCCATTTAATTTTACTTTGTCTTCAGCAGACATAGCACCAGCAGTAGTTTCTGTAGCAACTGCTAATTTGATACCATTTTCATCAACGCTTAATCCGTTTTCAGCAACTACTTTTGCGCTTACAACGTTAGCAGCAGAAATTTCGATACCATTTCCAGCTGTATATACATCAACTAATTCGTTAACTGGTAAATAAATGTGAGCATCTTCTTCAGCTTCTCCAGCTTTTACGTTAACTACGAAATCTAAATATTTGTCTCCAACTTTTGCTCCAGCATAAGGAACATCAGCTTCAGCAACTTCTTCAACAGAAGCAGATTTTACTAAAAAGTCCTTAGGAACGTTAATAGCTGCACCAACATTAACTCCATCTTTTGTTAAGTGATATGTAGCGATTGCTCCTGCTTCAGCAGTTTCATCTTTAACAACAGAGTATTCTGGAACAGTTATTTCTGGAACTGCAACATATAATCCATCATCTTTAACAGATAAAGAATTATCAGCAGTAGCTGAAATTTTAGCAGCAACTGTAACTTTTCCAGCAGCATCTGTAGCAACAGCTAAGCTATTATCTGCAGCAGCAACTTCAACATTAACTGCTTTATCAGCAACTGTTAAAGCAACTCCGTTAACTTTAACTTCATCAATTACGTTTTCTTCTGCTGTTTCGCTTAAAGCGTTTAATTTTTTCTTGTCGTCAGATGTCATTAATCCATCTTCATCTTCAGTTGCAGCGCTGATATCTGTAGCTTCTACATATAATCCAGCAACTCCATCAACTGTTTTGATTTGGATAGCATTATTAGCATCTTCAGAAATTTTTACGTCAGTAGCAATAGCACCATCAGCAATAGTTGTTACTGTTGTATCTGTTTCTTCTCCAACGAAAGTAGGAGTAGCTTCAATCCATTCAGTTCCATTGCAAACGTATACTAAACCAGGTGTTAAATCTTCTGTTTTTGCACCTGTGTAAATTACTACTTTACCATTGTTTTCTGCGTTAGCTTCTGGTAATGTTCCATAAAGAACTTTGTCAGCTCCCGCTTCAATTCCTTCTAACTTTTGAATTAAAGTTTCAGAAAGACCTAAATTTTCCCAACCAGTTTCTTGGTAGATATAAGCCTTTTTGTCAGTTGTGTTGAAATAAATTTGACCAACGACAGGGTTAGCTGGCGCTGTTGCTAATTTATGTAACACAGCATTTTGTAACTCATTTTGTGACAAATTCAAATGTGTTAAAATTTTCATTCTTTTATCTCTCCCTTATTTCATTATTTTGGTAATACCCCAATTTAAAAATAAATCAACGGCTAAAATTATTTCAACTCTTAGCCGTTGAAACTCTGTTTTATGCCATCTATTCTTTTTTAAAAATTAAATAGATAACTTAATTTTGTTTACCCAGTTTCTTATTCAGCAATATCTGCTGTTGCAATTTTTAATCCTTCAGAAGTATATAAATATTCTTCATCTTTTGTTAAAAGATATGTATTAGGATCTACTTTATAGATATAGATTGTTTTTCTTGTTGGTCTATATCCATGAACTTTTTTGATATATAAATTATTATAAGTACCAGTTTCATCAATGATTCTTTCAGTAATAACTAATTTAGAACCATCTCCAAAGTTTCCTGATACAGAATAATTACCATCTTTAATTTGCCATTTATTGATGTAATCTCTGTTGAAGAAGAATCTTCCACAAAGAGTTTCTTCTCCTGCGGCATTTGTATAATAAGCTTCTAATGTAAAATATTGAAACTTGTTAATATTTTTTGTAAATTCTGCGGCTTCACTATCTGCGATGATTTCTTCTTTCCAATCTCCACTTGCAATTAAAGCTGCAATTTCATCATAAGTCATTGCCATTTAATTTTCCTCCTTTTAAACTTTCATAATATATGCTAACGCATAATATGGTGGTCTATTTTCATGTGAATTTCCAGAACCAACACTATTTTCTGTGACTGTGGCTGTATGAGTATGCTCTCCTGCCTCTGAAGTTTCTACATCTTGAGTTCGATAAGATTCATTGTAAGCAACATCATAACCAGAACCAGAACCCGATCCTTGTTCATAATAATGAGTATGTTCTCCTGCTTTTTCAATTTTAACAGATACATTATGTTTATGACTTGGAATTTGAGATGTTGTTAAAGTAACATTATTACTTCCCCCAGTATTTCCTACTGAATAATCAGTCCCTGCACCAACTATAAATCTATTTCTTAAATCTGGAGTTCCATTTGTGCCATCACATAATAACCAACCTGTTGGTATTTTATCAATAGCGCCACTCCACATTACAATAATACCAGATAGACTATTGGCATTATCCAATAGTCCATCCATTTCATTTCCTGTATATTTTAAAGTATATTTCTCAGACATTTTTATTTACTCCTTTACCACATAATAACAATAACGCCAGAGCCTTTAGAACAAACGCCTTTTCCGCCTGCTGTTTTTGGTTCTCCACCTTTGCCACCATATTGACTTGTTTGACCAAAAATCATAGGGCTTTTTAAATGTGTGCCTCCAAAATATCCTCCGGCACCCCCGCCACACCCTTGCAACTCAGGGTATTGAACAAATGTAAAATCGGCAACTGCCCCAGCATTACTATTAATTGTTCTATTATAGTAGTAAGTCATTCCTGCACTACCACCTTGACCGCCCCAAATTTTTTGAGTAAGAAGAAAACCTCCTTCTCCCCCTCCTCCTGGAGCATATAATTCTGCATTAAACATTTGACCGCCTTGGCCGCCCTTTCCAATTATTCCTCCTGCAGCGGTAATTAAAGAGCCTAAAGAGCTTGCTTCACCATTAAGACCAGCTGCACCTCCAGCTCCAATTGTTGCAGTCAAATTATTAACTGTTGTTTCGTTTAATATAATTGTTTTTATATTGACCTTTCCTGCTCCGCCACCATTACCACCAGTTTGATTATATCCTCCTGCAGCACCTCCGCCGCCAGCGCCATAACCTGCTCCTGCGGCACCTCCGCCTGCGTAGTTACTTCCTGAGCCTCCTTCTCCAGCAGCTCCTCCTGTATGATAATAAGTACTATATGTATTACTAAAATTTACAGCATTACTTCCACCAGCTCCACCACCAACGCATATAACAGTTATCGCATCTCCAGCTTTTAAACCGTATTGAGATAAGTTAACTGTTTCATTTGTTTCAATGATTTTCATTCCCATTTTATATATTCACCTCTTAAAAAAAATTAATTATTAAACATTTTATTTCTAAATTTACAATAAAAATCAATAGCCTCTAATAATAATTCAGTTCTATCAAAAAGCCATACTTCTTTTTCTCTATCAAATTTATCTACTCTACTTGTATATTCAAATCCAAGTAAGTATAAATAATCTCTTTGTCTTCTATTATTAACAACATATTTACTATCCATTGTATCCTTCTCCTATCATATTTAAATATTGTTCAAAAGTATATTTTGGTATAATACCAGATAAATGATAATTACCTGCCTGATTTTGGAATGACATATTTAATTGTTCTTCTGTTGGTTTGTATTTTACATAAATATTTTCATAATATTTATGAACCCATTTTTTATAATTATCAATATCAATTCTTTCATCAGTATCTCTACCAAATTCTAAAAACCAAGAATAAGTTGCAATAATATTATCAGCAACAAATTGCTGAATATTCTCCTCTTTTGCTTTTAATCTTGTCATATTTTCAATAGCCCATTCCATATTGTATAACCAACCCTCAATACCAGTAAATCTATATATACCACCATTGACTCTTGTTATACTATCTTCTTTGAAATGCCATACATAAGTAGTATCTGGTAAAAATCCAATTTTACCAACACATCTAACTACTGAATTAAATCCAGTATCCTCATTTGCGCGACTATCATTCATTTCAATTTTATTCTTTTCTAAAAATTTTCTACGATAAATTTTACCAAACATCCATACCCAGTCATTATTATCGTGAGCATAGAATTGTAAATCAGAAACTTGTTCAATAAAAATTGAATTTACTGCATCTAATTTATTTTCTTCTATTGAAGCATATAATTCTTCAACAGCAAATGGATTTTGAAATGTATCATCTGCATCCATACAAGTAATATATTTACATTTTCCTGCCTTCATACCAACTCTGCGGCATGTTCCTGGACCACTATTTTCTTTCATTTGAATTAATTGTATATCTAACCATTGTTCAAATTGAGCAATTATATCGCTATAATCTTCTCCATCATAATCTTGAACAAGAATAATATGAATATTATTTCTCATTGATTGAGTTACAACTGAAGCAAATAATCGTGTTAAAGTATTTCTTGCTTTATAGCAAGGAATTACTAAGTCTATTAATTTTTTATTTGTCTTTTTTGCGTTAAGAATTTTCTCAACTCTTTTATCTAATTTATTTTCCATTCCATTTCCTCCCTCAAACCTAAGAATAAAAGGGCGTTTCCGCCCTTTCATTATTCTTTAACTTCCTTAATCATTTCCAAATATTGATCGAATGTATGTTTAGGTATTCTTCCATTCATAAGCTCTCTCATAAATTGCATTTGGAAAGACATATTTAATTGTTGTTCAGATGGAACGTGTTTTTCAAAAATATTTGTATAATATTTTTTAACCCATCTTTTATATTCTTCCAAATCAACTCTTTCATCTTCATCGTGTAAGAAGCCTAAGAACCAAATATATGTAGCCATAATATTGTCTGCAACGAATTGTTTAATATTCTCTTCGTCTGCATTCAATCTAATCATTTCATCTATTGCCCATTGCATATTATATAGCCAGCCTTCAATTCCTGTAAATCTGTAAATTCCGCCATCCTTACGAGTAATTGAGTCTTCTTTATAGTGCCAAATATATGTAACATCTGGTAAATAGCGAACTTCTCCTACACATTTTACAACAGAGTTAAAACCTGTATCTTCGTTAGCTCTACTGTCATTCATTTCAATTTCATTAATTTCTAAAAATCTTCTTCTGTAGATTTTACCAAACATCCAAATCCAGTCATTATTATCATGTGGTAAAAAAGCATTTGGAGCAATTTGCTCTAAAAAGATTGAATTAACTGCATCTGCTTTACTATCTTCAATAACTGTATACAACTTTTGAACTGAAAATGGATTTTCAAAAGTATCATCAGCATCCATATACATAACATATTTAGCTTTACCTGTTTTACGTCCTACACGTCTGCATGTACCAGGTCCACCATTCTGTTCCATTTGTACTAATTGAATTGATAACATTTTGTTAAACATTTCAATAAGTTCTGTATAATCTTCTCCGTCACAATCTTGAACAATAATGACATTAATATTTTGTCTCATTGTTTGACTTGCAACTGATGCCAATAGTCTAAGTAATGTTGGTGTGCCTTTATAGCAAGGAACTACTAAATCCACTACCTTCCTATCTCCTAATGTTGTAATGTCAATATCTTTGTGTTGACTTACTTGTGGTTGATTGTTGTTTTCCATTAAAATCTCTCCTTTTACATCTTCCTTTTTTAGCAAAACATTACTACTTTTGCTCATTCGTTATAAATAAAAAAAAAGTTAACCTGATTAAATAAATCAGGTTAACTCTTTAAAATTATTATTCTTGAATAAAATATAAAACTTTAGGATCTTTTGTTGCAAGCGCATCATATTCTGCTTGAGAGCCGCCCCAAATTCCTGTAATTGAACCAAGAGCATCTAATTTTCCTTCTGATCCTCCTGCAGCCGCAACTTTTTCATCAACATATTCTTTTGTAGCAACGTGCTTTACAGAATAAGTTTTTGTTAAAGTTCCTGCGTTCATATCACGAACTATATTCGCTTCAACTGTTCCTACATCAGCATCTGCTGTACCCGCAACAACATCAGTTAATCCTGTAAAAGTATATGTTACTTTTTGAGTTGCAGAGTCAATATACACATTACTTAAATATGCAAAGTAATAATCTTTTGTTTGCAATAAAGCAGGTCTTGTAATACCAAACATACCATTAGCTACATCTAAAATTACACAAGCATCTAACATTGCAATATTTGCTGCATCATCTGCATAGTGAGATAATGTTGCTGGCATAATAGCATCTGCCACTATATTATCAACATATTGTTTAGTTGCTGGATGATAGTTACTTGTTGGTGTGTATTCTTTTGTATTTGTTTTTGATAAAGCAGTAGAATCCGTTAAGGCTGTTGATGTATACATACTTGCATCTCCATCTGGATACCACTTACCATCAGCAAATTTATAATAACGATAAATTCCAATTCTTCCTGAATTTCTAAAAGTAGCATCTGGATCTACAATATACATATAGTAGCAATCGTTGTAATAACGAATTTGAACTAAACAACGAGAATCTATCCAAGTATTTTCAGTTCCATTAAAACTTACTTTTCCTTTAAATAGATACCATCCGCTGCCATATTTTTCTCCTGGGTTTTCTCCATTTACAAAATTTACATCTTCTGATACTACAGTTACAAAACTTCTTGCATTAACATAGTCCTGTGTAGCAACTCTTGTTACCCAACAAGAATTAGGATTAGCAGACCATTTATTCTCACTGTAATTATATGAATTATATACTGTTCCATAATTATTTTTTCTTAAATAATCTGTTGAAACTGCATATATAAAATATACATCTGAATATACCACTATTGAAAGATATTCAACTTTAGGACTGCCAATCCAAGTGTTTTCCACTCCATTAAAACTAATTTTTCCATCAATTTTATATAATCCTGCAGGCAATATTGTTTTTGGATCTACTCCATCTACAAAATCAAAATCCTGTTTAAGAACTTTAATCGCGCCTTTAACCTGTTCGCTTGTTACTGTTAAAGCGTTATCTGTTGTGTTAAATATTAATTTTACTGTTAATGTTGAACTTACATCTGTCAATTCAAAAGTGTAAGTTGTAGTATTTTCGATAGCATCATTTGCGCAAACTAAACATGGAATATATGTAGTTTTTTGACCTTCTCCTGTTTCTATGGCTAAATAAATAGGATATTTTCTTTCCCAAGCATCTGTAATTAATGGATAATATTCAGCATATTCTTCTGAAGTGTAAGAGCCTTTAAAAGGAATTGTTACCCCATGAGCCAAATTATTAACATACTCTTCTGTTGCATATCCTGTTAAATCAACTGCTGTATTTCCAAGCATTTCCCAAGTATTATTTACATAAATCCACTCATTATAATCATGAGAACTTGTTTCTACTAAATAAATTGTGGAAGCGTCGATATTTTCAGTAGGTAATTCAGTTACAATTTGATATTTTAGTCCAGATAAATCATCAGGCATACTATTAACTTTTGTTAATAATTCATCAATTTTTGCACCTGAATAACTCAATTTATAATCATTGATTGCCATTTATTTATTTCATCCCTTTCTATAAAATTCATATCTCTTTATATATAAAAATAGATTAAGTCCGATTAATTTAATCGGACTAATCTATAGTTGTTTATCTATTCGCTAAGGACATACCATCCTTTTGCAGTTATTGAATTGATATCATCTGCATTTAATTGAGTGTATGTGTTACTATTTAAATAAATACATTGACTATTATAACCTGCTGCGGCAAGATTATATAATCCATTTCCAAGATTCATAACACTATCTCTAGTTAATTTAGGAGAGCCTGATAAATCTAATTGTAAAAACATTGAATTCGCAGAATTTGATGCAAAAGCTGCACCGTAATTATCTAAAGAGCCTATAATAGTAGTTAAATTAGGCATTTCTTCAAACACTCTAAATGCGTTATTTACTTTTGCTGCATTCCAATTTGAGATATCTAATGAAGTTAAATTGCTACATCCATAGAATGTGGTGTAAAGATTTGTAATATTACTTGTATTCCAATTTGCTAAATTTAAATTTTGTAAACTTCTACAATTATAGAACATTCTATATATATTGTTTACTTTATTCATTGTCCATCCACTTAAATTATTAATTGAGGTTAAATTATAACAGTTACAGAACATTTCTCTAGTATAATTAAATGCTGGAGTATTCCATTTTCCGATATCTCCTATATCTGTTAAATTATGGCAATCTGCAAACATTCTTCCAACATTATAACAGCTATTCATGTTCCAGTTAGAAATATCTCCAATTGAAGTTAAGTTACGGCAATCATAAAACATTGTATATGTATTCCATAATGAATTTGTTGTCCAATTTGCTAAATTTCCAATATTGGTTAGATTAGAACAGCCATATAAAAAGCCTTGGGCTTCATATGTAATTCCTTTCCAGTTTGTTAAGTCTCCAATAGATGTTAGTTTAGAACATTGTGAAAATGCATGTGACATGTACATTGTGCTGTTAGTTCCCCAATTTGAAATATCAATTGCGCCACTTAAATTAGTACAGCCTGCGAAGATACCATCAATAAGTCTAAGCTTGTTGAAACTCCAATTAGCAATTCCGCTAACATCAGTTAAATTTTGATGATAAGCAAACATAGATCTTAAATCCTCTGCAGAATACATATTCCAGTTTGCAACAAAATTTAAATTTGTTAATGCAGGGCCTTGTTCAAACATCCATCTAAAACCTTTACAATTATTCATTGTCCAATTTGCTATGGCATTATAATCTATAGTCCAATTATTTCTATAAGCAAATAATGCAGATACATTAGTTAAATTTTTTCCAATTAAATCATTTAAATTAAATGGACATTGCTCAAATGGAACGTTATAAATAAAGAAATCTAAGTTTTGAGCATTATTCATATTAAAATTAAGTTTAAATGATTGAATGTTATTTAATCCACTAAATGCGCCTCCCCAATTAGCAATATTAGAAGTGTCCCAACCAGATAAATCTAAATGTGTAACATTATAACAATATTCTAACATACCAGTAATATCTGTAAGATTTGTAGTATTCCAATTTGCAAGATTTACAGTAGTTAAATTATTGCTACGATAAAAAGCTTCATATAAATTTGTTAGTTTTGAAGTGTTCCAATTTGAAATCTCTGTAGGTAAGGTTGCTTTTGGCCAGTAAGAGAAAATATAAGACATATTTGTAACATTTGGAGCATAAAAATTAGCAATATTAAAATTAACTATACTATTTAAACGACTAAAAGCAAAACTCATATTTGTTAAATTGGCTGCAGACCAGTTGGATACATCTACGCTTTGTAATGATGATATATTTAAAGAAGGAAACTTCTCTAATTTAGGAGCGTTCCATCCTGCAAGATTTATAGTTGTTAAATTGCTGCCCCCAGTTGTAAACATATTGGCTACATCATTTAATTTTTGGAAATTTGCATTTGTCCAATTAATAGTATGTAGATTTCTTGGTCCCCAATAAAACATATTTGCAAGATTTGTTGTATTTCTAAAATCACAATTATTACCATCAAAATGTATTGAAGCTAATTGGCCTCCGCCATAGTAGAATTCCCCTGCTAAACTGTTGATGTTTTGAATTTTTATATTAGTATAATTTTTTGCAGATATAGTATTAAAGAGCGCAGTATCCATATTTTTATAAGTAATGTTATTTACAGTCTCTAGTGTATTATAGCTACGTACAGAAGGATTAATACAATTATCTATATAAATATTATTAATACCATTGTTAAATTGACATCTATTTATACTATATAAATTACTATTAACTGCATATAAACCATCTAACACTCTCTTAGAAGTAAAGTTTCCAACTATATTGCAATTAGTGTTAATTAATGTTAAATTTTTAATTGTATGAATATTATTACAATAATTAAATAAAGCATTATTTTTTAAGTAAACATTATAAAGATTTATATTATCCAATGTTGTAAGATTTATACAATAATTAAATATTCTTTGAGAAGAATAATCATAGTAAGGATCATTTAATGTCAAATTAGAGATAGTTGTTAAATTTGGACAAGCAGCTGCCAAGTTAACTGTATAACATTCTCTAGGAATATTTAATCCATTAATAGTTTGTAGCTGTCTCATATTATAAAATAAATTTGTAACTTGTCCTCCATCGTTAATATTAATTGTTAATCCATTAATATGTGTTCTAATATTATCATTTGTGAATAAGTCTCCAATACGCAAAGAATAATAATTTTTACCAATAAAATGAAGATTATTTAAGCTTCCTGCAAAATTAGTAAAGGTATTATACATATAACAATCTGTAAAAGTAAAGTTATCAAGAGAGATTAAACAGTCTGTAGTATCTCCACAATCTCTAAAAGTATTATTTAAATGTTTTGCATAACTAAGATTTAACCCTTTAATACTTTTTAATTTTCTGTTACCTCTAAAAAAGTCATTATATGTTAAATTATTAAGATTTGTATTGCCATTTTTGCCAGGTGACCATTGTTCAAATTTAATATTTACTAAATTAGGGCAATTTGAAAACATTCCTGTAAAATTTGTAGAATTAGCAAAAGTCCAATTTAAATTAATATCTGTTATATATGGCATATTTGCAAATGTTTCTGTAAAGTCACAAGCTAATAAATTAAATTTCCAATTTTTAATTTTTTCAACATTAATATTAGAATTTTTAAATACTCTTGCAAAATTTGTTGCCCAAGGCACTTGACTCCAAGCTTCTCCTCCAAAAGTTGTTAAATTAGTACAATTTTCAAAAGCACTATTGTAATGTGTTAACCAACTACGATTTAAAGTTGCTAAATTAACACTTGTTAAATTAGAACAATCTTTAAACATTCCTTCAATACTTGTAAAACATGCACCAGAACCAAGATTTGCTGGTAAATTTACAGAAGTTAATTTATCACATCCTGCAAACATATAATCAGTTCTTCTTGCTGCATTAAAGTTGATATTTGCTAATAAATTATCAAAATTTAAATTAGAACTTCCAGCAAACATTCCACTAAAAGAGGCTACATTAGCAGTGTTCCAATTACCAATATTTAAATATGTTAAATTAGGACAATTTGCAAAGAAATAAGATAAACTTGTAAAATTATCTACATTCCAATTATTTAAATCTAATGAGGTTAAATTATTACAATTACTAATAAAATTACCCAATGTTAGACCTCCATTTTCAGGCATGTTCCAATTAGATAGATTTAAATTTGTTAAATTTCTACATCCTGCAAATAGATTATAACAATATGGTTGATTTGATAGATCCCATTGAGAAGCATTTAATTCTGTTAAATTATAACAATTCATAAACATTCCAGATAAAGCATTTGCTTTTGACACATTTAGTTGTGACACATTTAAAGATTGTAAATTTGAACATCCATTAAACATATCTACAAATGATGTTACATTTGCAGTATTCCAATTTGAAATATCTAATGCTTTTAAATTTGAGCAGTAGGCAAACATTTTTGTAAAATTATTAGCATTATTCATTCCCCAATTAGATACATTTAAACTTTGAAGTTGTGAACATCCATTAAACATTAAAGAAAAATCTTCTGCATTGGCAAAAGTCCAATTGTCTGTGTTTAAATTGATTAAAGATGACATTCCATTAAACATTCCATATAGCATTTTTGCATTTGACATGTTCCAATTTGCTAAATTTAAATCTGCAATATTTGGACAAGAGTCAAACATTAGAGAAAAATATTTTCCTGAATTAGGATTCCAATTAGATAAATCTAAACTAGTTAAATAATCTTGATATGCAAACATGGAAGCAAAACTTTGGACATTACCAAAATCCCATGAAGCCATATTTGGACAATTCGTTAATGCTTCTCCAGAATAATCGCAATAGAACATTCCTGCCATATCAGTCATATTTTTAGTATCCCAATTACTTACATCAATATCAGTTACTCCTGTTAAATTTGCCAACATAAATCTACCATCTACAACATTTGAAACATCTAATGATGTTAAATTGAGAAAATTATTTGTTGCATACACACCTGCGAACATCCCTGCAACATTTGCGCCTTTTAAATTCCAAGATTGAAAAGATAAGCTATCATTAAGATGTGTTTGTGTAAATATTCCATTTAATTGAACATCTGTTAAATCTACTCCATTCATATGTAAATATGCTAAATTGTTTGTTTGTCTTAACATCGAATCTAATGGAGCATTTTTTGGGAATTTTGCATTAGTAAAATTAAGTGCATACATATTTCTACATTGAGAAAACATACTTTTCATACTTTGCACTTTGCTTAAATTCCAATTACTTGCATTAAAAAAGTTTAAATTATAACATCCCGCAAACATACCTGATGTATTTGTAAAATTATTTACATGCCAATTAACAATTGGAATAGACAAAAGATTACGACATCCCTGAAACATATATAATGTATCATTAACAAAATTCATACGATAATTTGCTGCATTCTCTCCATTTGTTACATATCTACACGAATAAAACATATAAGAAGTATTATTTGCACGATATGTATCTATTTCTGGAAGTTCTTCTAAATCAGTATCATAATAGTATAAATCTGCAAAATTAATAGGAGTTGCCGCCATTATTTCTTTATCTCCAACATAAGCAGATGTTATTTTTTTACCATTTTGATAACAACCTGCTATATTAGAAGCCATTTTTAAATACATAAATTATTTATCTCCTTTCTTTTAATTTTTAATTTAAAATTGCTTTACCTGTAAAATCTTCAGTAAAGATTGCTTTTACAGTATTTAAATCAATGAATTGGATTTCCGCCCATACTTGATACATAGCATCATCAACAATAATAATTGATGGATACTTGTTCATTCCATGTTGAATAACCCACTCCATTGTAGGTGTCTTTTGTTCAAAAACATAAGTTTTATCTTCTTTAATACCATAGTCTGCAGCAGTTTTATCTCCAGAGATTTCAACACCATTTAATGTTGGTAAATTTTCTAAATCTCTATAATCAGAAGTGCCTGTTCCGCTTCCTCCTGTGGCATGTAAAGTTCCATCTTCATCAATTTTTAAATTTCTACCTACTTTAATTCCACCAAGTCTTGTTTCTGATGCAATAGGTAAATTTCCTGTTGATGATGTTGGTAAGGCACCCGCATCAATAGTTGTCCCATCTGATAATTCACAGATAAGATGACCATTTTCGTCTATTTTTATATTTGTAATAGTTACACCATCTTTTGGTGTTGGGAATGACATTGTTAATACTTGCCCTTGCATAGTAGTAATAATTAAGTCAGTTCCTTCAATTTTGACATTTTTGATGCCGCTTGCTATTCCTGTGGCTAATTTTTTCCACATAGCATAAGTTATAATATCTATTGGTACCACCTCCATTATTTTCTATTTGAAATTTTAAAAAAATTATTATATAATATAAATATATCCTAACTAATATATTTCAAAAAATTATCGTTGGTCTTAATGATTTAGGTCCAAGCAAAACAATTTTGACAAAATGAAAATTTTTTGATATAATATATTATGTAAAGACAAGAGAACTGCAAATAGTTAATTCGCACATATTTGATGAAGAATTTACCAAAAAACATTTAGGTATAGAGATGGGGTAGGTTAGTCCTTCCATCGGATTTGTTGTTACATTGGTTGTCTGGTGAGGTTGTACGGCATCCTCTTCTAATATCAATTAGCAATCCCTTCCACAGGGTGAGAGTGGCGTAGAAAGCGAAAGGTTCGAGCGAAATCTCATCCTTAGCTACAACGAGAGGTTAAAAGATTTCGTTCTTGTCTTGTTAGGTAGTCGTTTGTATTTTATATAAATGACTATTTTTTTCTAATAAAATATAAAAAGAAAGGTGTTCTTGATAAAGAACAATAGGTGATGGATATGGCAAATACAGTATTGGATAGTTTAAAAAGATATGCAAACAAAGCAATAACAGATAATGGCGCACCCGCAATGAAATCTACACTTGATGCAGTATATGATTTATTTGCTTTTGGTGGAGCATATAGAGCAAAAACCGATATGGATTGTCAGTTGCTATTTAAGAAAGCATACAATGAAGACCCTGTATTAGCAATTAAATGTTTATTTTATTTAAGAGATATTTTACAAGGACAAGGAGAAAGACGCTTCTTCAGAACTTGTTATCAATGGTTAGCAAAAAATGATAAAGAGATGGCACTTCGTAACTTACAATATATCGCTGAATATGGTAGATATGATGACTTAATTTATGCTACAATAGATACTCCTATTGAAGCTGCGGCTATGGATATGGTTGCTTCTCAATTAAGATTAGATATGGATTGCCGCACACCTTCATTACTTGCTAAATGGGTTCCATCTTGTAACGCAAGTGCAAAAACAACAATAGCAACGGGTAATAAGATTAGAAAGCATATGGGATTAACTCATAAAGAATATAGAAAGATGCTTTCTGAATTAAGAACAAGAATTAATATTGTTGAAAAATTAATGTCTGAAAACAGATGGGATGAAATTGAATTCGATAAACTTCCTTCTCTTGCAGGATTAAAATACAAGAACGCCTTTGCTCGTAGAGATATAATTAAAAAGAAATATGAAACTTTCGCAAAAGATGTGGATACAACTGTTAATGCAAAAGCATTATTCCCTTATGAAGTTGTGAGACAAGTAACAAGTAAACTTGATTATAGAGAAACTTTCAATGGCGATGATGTTGAAAGAGCAATGATTAATAAGTACTGGGAAAATATTCCTGATTTCTTAAATGGTTCTGACGAAAATGTTATGTGCGTTGTTGATACTTCTGGTTCAATGACTTGGCAAGGTGTTGGCGCAGTAAAACCAATAGATGTAGCAGTTTCATTAGGTATTTACGCAGCACAAAGAAACAAAGGTGCTTTTGCAAATCATTACATTTCATTCTCAAGAGAGCCTCGTTTTGTTGAGTGTGAAGGCGTTGATTTTGTTGATATGGTTGAAAGAATTGTAGCAACAGATTTATGCGAAAACACAAATCTTGATAAAGTATTTGACCTATTGCTTGATACTGTTAAAAATGGAGCAAAACAAACAGATTTGCCTTCAAGATTAGTTGTTATTTCTGATATGCAAATTGATGAAGCAACTCGCGGAGGATGGTATGATCATGGCAACGAATGGAATCAAGACAACTCAAGACGTAATATGGAAATCATAAGAGAAAAATGGGAAGAAGCAGGAGTTAAAATGCCTAAACTCTACTATTGGAATGTTAACGCTAAAAATCCAGTAATACTTGATAGCGGTGATGATGTTTCATTTGTAAGTGGTTGCAGCCCAATCTTATTTGAAGGAATTTGTAGAGGTGTAACAGGAAAAGCATTATGCCTTGAAAAATTAAATTCAGCAAGATACGAACCAATTCATTAATATAAAGCACTTACCTAAATGGTAAGTGCTTATTTTATTTTTATAAAAATTTATTATATAATAATAATATAAGAAAGGAATGATGATTATGAAAATAAACTCTTTGCAAGAATTATTAGTTGAGATTAGAAATAATATTCTTCCAAAAGAAGATAATTTAGTTACTTTCGTATTAGGAGAAGATGAATGCTTTATTGAAGTATTTGAATGCGGTGTTCATATAATAGTAAAATATTCTGATGTATATGATAATAGTTTACATAATAAAGAAAGACTTATTATGGCAAGTCTATATGCAGAGTTAACACAAGAGGATCTAACTTCAGCATATTTAAAAGACATCGCCGCTATTTGTGATTTAGTTGAAGAAAATGCTCATATATTTGAGACTTTGTTATCATCTATTGATAAAAATTAAAAATTATTATATAATAATAATATAAGAAATAAATAAAAAGGAGGAATTGTTAATGTGTCAAATGTGTACATTAGATGTAAAATTTAAAGCCTTTGAAAATGCTTGGTTAATGAGTGAAGATGCTCGTATTTGCTTTTCACAAGCTGAAGATGAAAATGGTATTTTACACACATTTAGAGAAGCACTTATTACTTATATTCAAGAAGTAATTCCAGAAGGATATGATTGGTCAGTTCGCTCATCTGGATACATTAATGATGATTACTCTTGTATATATGTAGAAGCATATAACCCTCTTTCAAATTATGATATACCATATATTTATGTATTTAATGTGGAGGTATAATATGGAGAAAAAGAATTGGTTTATAGTTACAACTTATCACGAAAGATATAGTTTAGAAACTTTATTAGAGTTTTTACCAAATAGGACTTTAACTGAAGTTCTTGATGAATTAGTAATTGACAAAAATCAATTAGAAATAAGAGAAGAAGGTCATTGTTATATGATTGATTTAAGTGGAAGAACCCCTTTAAAGAAAGAGTTACATTGTTATTCGTATCCAAATATTAAAGATATGACAGGACTTGCCCATATACATTTAGATGCTACTATGATTGTATCTGAAGAATATATAAAGAATGAAGAATGTATAGGTCAATGTTGGGGCGACTCTGACAGTAAATTTGGTTTGTTAGATTATGATAGAGAAGGGAGAATGAATAATGATTAAATTAGGTAGATTATTAAATAGTGCGTTAATTATTACTTGGATTATTGATATATTAAATATTGGCGTGAATGTTAATGGATTTAATTTAGTTGAGTTCTTAGATGTATCACTTCCTATTAACACTCTTGCTTGGTTTTTAATCTTATTATTTGTTGATTTTGAAAAATAAGGAGGAGCTTAGTATGAATGAAAATCAAATTGCTAACACAAAAGCATTAAACAACTATATTAAAGAACTCTATGATTTATGGCTGATAGATGGAAATGAAATAAGCGATACAATTCATACTTTTGGTGAACTATATGATTATAGAATGATGTATAATGCTTTATTTGTAAATGAGATTGCAGAGAACGGCAAATATGAAGTATATAAAACTAAAAAACATAATGATGGGAAAGAATGCTTTGGCGGTGGTTGGTTTTTAGTATCAGTTCGTTTACCAACAGGTGTAGTAGATAACCATTATGAGAATAAATATTGGGATTTATTTCATTGTCCAGAAGTTGAAAAAGAGCCTTATCCATATGATTGGCACACTCCCGCCGATGCTCTAGAACACGGAAAGAATTTTGCTCGTAACTATGCTAATAATCATTTAACTGTAATTGAAAAAGATGTTCTTGAAGTAAGATTAGAGGCAATAAAGAAGAAAAGAGTTATTTCTATTGAAAAGACAGAGGCAATGTGGGGAAATATTAGTTTAATGGTACATATCGAATTGGAAGAACCCAATGAAGATGGAGATATGGTAGATTTTGTTACTATTGGAGATTTTGATGAATTTAAAATAGATAAAGATTTTAAAGGTATGTTAATGTATAAAAAATATACTCCTGAAGAACTTGGTTTAGATATATAATTATTATTGAATATTATAAAAAATAATGATATAATATTTATATAAGGAAAGGGGAAATGAGTTATGGGATATTATAGTGATGTAGCTATTGGAATGTCAACAGAAAATTTTAAATTGTTTTGGGAACAAGAAAAAGAATTTGTTGATGAACGAGGTTCTATATTAGATTTTGTATCTAACTTTTATGAACGACCAGAAGATGGAACTGTTGTAATGGTATGGTATGATATTAAATGGGATGGAGAATTGGTAAAACGAATTGAACATTTTTTAAATGAAATTGACGAAAGAGATGAAAGTTATTATTTTTTAAGAATAGGCGACGAACTTGATGATATTGAAGAGTATTGTATATATGATAAAGATGGTAATACTATTGAAGGTATAGAACCACAAAGAACAATATACTTTGATGATGTTACAGAAAGTACACTTAGAGACATAGTTCTTAAAATAAAAGATTAAAAAATACTAATTGATAAAAATAAAAAATTATAATATAATATAAATGTAAGATAAATAAAAAATAAAAATTTAAAAGAAAGGTTTAATGAGGTGATTGGTATGGAAAACACAGTTAAAAAAGTAACAAAGAGAGATTATTTTGCAGGAGTAAGAGCAATTATTGAAGCATCAACAGCTGCTAACAAAGATGAATTAGTAGCATTTATCGACAAAGAAGTTGAATTATTAAACAAAAGAAATGCAGCAAGAACAGGAAAACCAACAAAGAAACAAACAGAGAATGAAGCACTTGTTGAGCAAATTTACGGAGTGTTAGTAGAATTAGGAGCTGCATCTACTATCAATACAATTCAAGAAGCAGATGAAATGTTATCAGATTTATCAGGTCAAAAGGTTTCTGCTTTACTTAAAAAATTAGTAGATGCAGGAAGAGTTGTTAAATCTTATGAAAAGAAAAAAGCATACTACTTAGCAGTAGTTGAAGATTAGTAATAAAAAGGTAATTGGAGATAGGACATAAGAAGTTCTATCTCCCGCACTCAAGATAATATAAATAAGGAGAGGATAATAATGGGTAGATATTTTATTACAGGAGATAAGCACGGAGAAATTGAAGATTTAGTATATGCTGCAAGAGTGCTTGATATAGAAGATACTTTAATCGTGCTTGGTGACTTTGGTTTTATTTGGAGACTAGACGCCGCAGAAGTAATGAATGAATTAAAAACTATCGCTGAAAAGTGTCCTTGTCAAATTGCCTTTTTAGATGGTAATCACGAAAACTTTAAACAAATTGCTCGTTTAGAAGATGTAGTTGATTGGAATGGTGGCAAGGCAGGATTACTTCCATATGGCATTATTCATCTATTGAGAGGAGAAGTATATGACCTTAATAATGAAAAAATTGCTGTAATTGGAGGAGCTGATAGCGTTGATAAGTGGGCAAGAACAGAAGATGTAAGTTGGTGGATGGAAGAGACAGTAACAGCCGCAGATGCTGAAAAATTAATTGAGAATACAAAAGATTTACAAAATGTAATTATACTTTCACACGATGCTCCAGCTCAATGGGTTGGAAGATTAAAAACTTGGAATGGCATTAACGCAATGAACCATTTAAGTGAAAGTCAAAGAAATTTACAAACAGTATGTGATAAAGTTAATTTTAAGAAATGGTGTTTTGGACACTGGCATATGGATAAAGAGTTAGATGAGAGATTTGAATGTTTTTATCATAATATAGACGAAATAGCATAATTAATCTGTGGTTTCAGCCAATGTGGCTGTTCATATATATTCTAAAAAAGGTGGGAAGAATTAAGATGTCTTTCCACCTTTTTATTAAATGAAAATATTATTATTTTAGCAGGAAAAGTTAAAATTTTAAAAAAACGATGACTTTATCAATTTTGTAATCTTTTATTGATTATTTTTAAAAAAAATGATATAATAATAATATAAGAAATAAAGAAATAAAATGAATTGGGGGAATGTGATATGTTAAAAACAAAAGACTTAATTGAAGGTATTGAAGAAAAATATGTACCTATGTTAAAGCAGGTTAATATACCAGATTTCACTAAATGCATTGCTACATATATGAATGAAGGAATGGATTTTGTTCCAGATAATATGATAAAAGAATATTTGTTGACATGGGCTAAAAACAAATATAAATATTTCCATATGTTTGGAAATAAAACTCAATTAGACCGCCCGTTAATATATAAAAGATTAAAAGAAGAAACAAGAGAAAGAATGATTGATTTAGCAAAGAAGTTTCCTGCTTATTATCCTTGGTTAGACAAATGTCATAACATAACAGAAAACAAAATGTCTTCAAGAGAAATCGGATGGGAACTTGAAAAATGGCTTGAAAGTGCTTTCCCAAGTTTTAGATGGAATGGCGGCTCATTAACAAGATTTTTCAAACACTGCTTACAAGCTCCAGATGAGTTAGTTAATCAATTGGCGCAAGTATTTGAAAATAATACAGTTGAAGCAACATATACTTTATCAATTGATCCTGTTGATATGATGTTAGCTTCTGAAAATCCATATGATTGGCAATCTTGTTATAGACTTGACCCTTGTGATGAAGAAATACATATGGATGGATGCCTTGCCGCAGTATTAGATACTTCTACTATTATTACTTATGTATGGAATAGAGAAGGAGAATTATCTATATGCGAGAAAACATATCAATTAAAAAAGGTTAGATATAAGAAAATGAGAGCATGGGTATCAATCGCGCCAACATATAATGCTTTCTATATGGCAAAGATATACCCTGGCAAGGGTGATTATGGTGCAGAATTTGAAAAAGCATTAAGAGTTATTATTGAAAAAGCACTTAGTGATTTCACAGGTTTAGAAGATAATTGGACACGAGTATATGAATCAAAATGTGAAAGATACTTCCCTTATGGATATGACGAAATGAGTCATAAAGATTGTACTTTTGTTAGAAAAGGATTTGAAGATGTTGAAGATGATTGGACTACATATAATGTAAGAATTAAATGTCCTTGTGGATGTAAAGAAGAGATGCCTGGTTTCCATGATGATTATGCAGTAATTAAAGATAGAAAAGAATATAATGGTGAAGGAATGTGTCATTGGGGAGTTAAAGAGCAATATTACTGTGAATATTCTGGTGATTATTGTGATTGTGACTCTGAATATGATGATTGCTGTTGTGATTGCTGTTACTGGCAAGATGCACATCCAACTTGTGAATTAGATAGAGATGAAGAATGTCCATTCTATAATATGGATAGTGATGAGATAGAAGTAAGAAGAGATAACAATGGTAGTTATATTCAAGCGTGTGGGGATTTTGACCACTGTAGTAGATGTAGAATTTGGCAAGAGGAACATCCTGAAGAGGAAGAGGAAGATGAGGGAGATGAAGAATAGTGGTTATACCAAATCAAATTGATTATATAGATACGCAACGAAGTGTTTTATCAGATAGAACAGATGCTTATATAAATGAGAATGGAAGGATGATTAAGATTGAGCAGGGTTATTTCTATAAGAGATTTTGCAGGGAACAAATCGAGTTTTATACTCGAGAACTCGAAAGATGTGAAAGAGATATGGATAGAAATTATTACTGGAGATGAAGTGGTTACTATATCTTATAAAGATGGAACACATAAAACATTTGATTCATCTACTTCAAGAGTGCATAATTATCCTGATATAGTATATGAGCTGCCGCTTGGTCTTGTAGATGTATTCAGTAACTTTGAAGGAACTCCATATGACTGCTGGGAAAAGATAGAATGGTTGAAGAGGCCGATTAAGGATTAATATCCGTCGGCCGCCAAATAATTTGTGCGAACATATTGATTATTTTTTAAAAATATGATATAATAATAATATAAGAAATGATAAATAAATAATGAAAGGGGAATGTGATATGTTTAATGATTTTGCATCTTTTGTAAGATATATTCGTAAAGAGGTATTAGAAGATGGTTATAATGAATTGACTATTGAGTTTAATGATGATTATATTTCATTTAGACTTTATGATTGTGAGCAAGTATATATATCATATTTCCCTTTTGAATGTGGTTGCCGCACAGATGATTTTAGAATTGTCGTTGGTGGATTAACAGGTGAAATAGATGATTTATCAGAAATAAAAGAGATTTACGCTATTGTTGATTTAATTGAAAAGAACCGAAAGATGATTAACAAAGAGATTTTTGATTATGTAAATGATGAGGAGGCTGATGTGTAATGAGATATGCTTTAGAAAATGGTAAATATGTAAACATTCCAGAAGATGAAATTGAATGTAATATGAAGTTAGTAGATAGCCGCGAAGAAGCAATTCAAATCTGGTTAGAAGATAATGGCTATGCTGTTAATGAAGAGCAAGAAGCATTATGTCAAAAAGCAAAAGATAATCGTATTACATCAGTTATTCATGATGCAAGAGAAAATGATGTTGAGAAAAAGAAAACAGTTGTTAGAAAAGAAAACCCAACAAAAGAAATGATTATCAGTAAAGTTGCAGACTTATTAAAAGAATTAGCAGATGATGTTGTAATAGAGAACGCCGCAAAAATCGTTACATTTAATTTAGACGGAAATTCTTATAAATTAGATTTAATTCAAAGGAGGGCAAAGAAATAATGAGTATGTGGACACATGTGATAGGGGCAATACATATAGATACTTATAGACAATTAGGTAATATTGAATTATTTGATGAATTAACAGATATGTTAAGAAGTGCACCTAAAATAACAGGTAGCGAAGGCAATTGTCAAATTTCAGTTGTTGTTGATGAAGGTTCAGATTTGTGGGTTTCACACGACTGTCGCCGCTGCCCGCAACATTTTACAGATAAAGAAGATGATGAAGACTTTGAAGATTATCCTTGTGATGCGCCAGATGATTTTAAATGTCCTTCAGGTGAATATTCGACAAGAGCAAGTATCGTATTATGTGGGGATTTGCGCGATTGTGATATGGATAAAACTTCAGAAGAGGTTAACGCTTTTGTTGATTGGGTAGAAGAGCATTTCTATATCCGCAATATGAGTATTAAAATCGAAGATGAAACGGAGGAGATTGTAAGATGGTAGAAGAAGCATACAAATATAAAATCGTTATTAAGAAAAGATATAATATCTTTAAAGACAAAATCGTTGTATGGGCAAATACAAATGATTTATGCGATATCGAAAATTTAATACAAGAAAAGTTAAAAAAGAATTACTTCTCTATTGTTACAGTAGATGCTAAAGTATATGTGTTGAGTTCATATGAAGTTGAAAAAGTGGAGGTATTCCCGCTATGAATAGATATAAAGTAGATGTGCATATGAGAAATGGAAATAAAATCTTTATTACGACAGAGTCTTTCTCAGGTTCCGCAACTACATATCTTGCAAAGTTATTGACTTATGAAAATGGGAGTTTTATTATTTTAGATGATGTATCCACAAATGAGGTATACGCTATAACGAAGGAAGAAATAGAGGGTATAACCTGTTTGAAAGTAGGGGAGGATGATAACGATGAAGAGTAAGGACGATAGAAAAGTAAATAGAATTGCGAAAAGGCTTAATAGGGTACTTGCTGCAGATGTATTCGGGGATAGATTTACTGTTCATCAACTACGAAAAACGAAAGAGGGCTATTATGATATAGCGCACTATCTTTACGAACTCCGCGATAAAAAGGAGCCATCAAGAAATAGATTAGTTGGTTGGATTAATTCCTATGATGCAAGTAGGAAATTGTTTTTAGAAATGAATGATTTTATTATTACCAGTGATTTCTGGCAATTATATCGAGAGAAACAAAATACCCTAAAAGATTAAAAATGGAGGCTTTTCCAAAAAAAATGGAAGGGCTTTCCGAATTTCGACTTTTCTGACCCGACAAAAAGGCTCATCCCGCAGGGATGAGTCTCTTTTGTCTCGACACGTACTTTTATAGCGGCATCCCCGCATTAATTTTGTTAGATTTTTAGTAAGTTCATGCCGCCTAACAAAATGGATTTTTGTCATAAAATTTTCCACTTCTTATATATATAGAACTGGAAAAAAATGTGACAAAATTTTGTGACAAAACTTTTAAAATTGTCATATAATATTTTAAAATATAGAGAATGAGAAATAAGGAGGAAGTATTTATGATAATATTAAAAGAAGGTAAGATGACGAATAATGAGTTGGCAGAGTGGTTTAATATATCTGCCGCTTCCTTTAGAAACAAAAAGAAAGAAAAGTTAGAAGAATTAAAAGAATATGCAGACTTTCACGAAGATAAGGGTAAGATTATTATTACAGAAGTATGGAATGCAGGACCTTATATAAAAAAGAAAAGTAAGGCATATCAAATTGTTAAGGAGTCTTTTGATGAAGAATGGAATGAAAATGGGTTAGATACTTGCAGTAATGTTTCTAATAAAATATATGAAAAACATCAAGATGAGTTAGCAATCACGCCAACTACTACTTATACTTATACTCTTGCAACAAGGGCAGAGTTATATGGGAAACCTTTTATAGGGAATTGTTATTATGTATGGTGTAAGAAGTTTGAAACTAAAGATGGCACTATTGTTTTAGAAGAATTTAATGAAGAAGAACAGGAAATAAAGAAAAAATTATTACAGAAGTATTTTGCTACTGATGTAGAAAGAGACTTGATGATTCATGAGATGGTTAGGGCAAAGGAGATAACTAAGGCTGAGGCATATGACTTAAGTTGTGAGTTAAGGAATTTAAAAGATGAGGGTTTTATTGGATTTAAAAAGGAATTGGAAGCGGTGTTAGGATGTTCTATTGTAAAGGGAACAAAAATAGATAAAGGTAATTATATCGGATTTGGGGAGCAATTAGCATTAAATTAAGTAAACTGAGCAAATAGGGGTTGTGTGGTGGCGCAGCCCCAGCTACAACACCTAACATTTCTCGCTATCGTAATAGAAACTTGACAAAAAATAAAATTTTTTTAAAATATTTTCAAATTTACCACACATAATCATACTTTTGTGTGGCTGGAGGAGCTAAAATTAACGTTTTAGTTCCTTTTTTTTATGCCTTTTGTTAAAAACAACTAGAAATCACTCAAATTATAGGCGAAAGTTGCGGGATTTTAGCAGAAATTGCTTAAAAAATGAAACAACTAGCAAAATTTTGCATATGTCTGGGCCAGGCGTGCAGCGGAGCTTGGCGGCCGTGCATGGAGGAGCTAAGAGGCGAGGTTACGGGAAAAAACTTGACAAAAATTAAAAATCAAACAACCAGCAAAAAATTCCATATAGTAGGTTTGTGCGCGCGAATCGGCAGGTGGCGCCTCACCACGTGCCGCTGAGCCTTTGGGCCGATATTATGTAAACCAGTTGACATAAAAAAAATAGCAACCTATTTTTTAGGTTGCCTTTTTTGTACGAGGTCTAATTTGAAATTATTACCATCCATTTCAAATTCTACCAATTTACTTATATTTGTAATTTTTATGTTAACTGCCCCTATATCCTCAAGGGTTGCCGCCAACGCCTTAATTATGCCTTCTTTGGTAGGATTTTCCTTTTTTGTAACCTCTCGCCTTTTGCGTTCGCCACTCTCTGCCTTGTGTATAGTTGACGTAATCTTGTTGTCCTTCGCCTGTTGGGTTAATCTGTCCACTTCCTCATTATCCATATAGTCGTTATCAGTTAACCATAACTCTATCGCCTCATCTTGCGTGATATCCAACTTCGCCATATACTTGGCAATCTCTGCTTTCGGGATATGAACCGACTTGCCATTTATGCACTGCGTTATACACTCCATAAACTCAACTCCTTTATTTTATCATAAGGGGAGATTTACTCCCCTATGATTATTCAATAACTCTAAAGTAAACTGATTTCTTTTCCATAGTTCTCTCTACTTTTGGGGTATCGCCTACATATAGAGGTTTTAATAATGAGGATATCTTTTGATTTGATAATGTCTTGCCGTCCTCTGTTACATAGTTTGCAAGGACTTCGCTCTTTTTAAGTAATTCTGTTATGGTGCATTTTCCAACTTTTGCAAGTTCCTCGATTACTAATTCAGTTAAAGCATTATTTTCCACTGCTTTTTTGCCTGTTCCTGCTTTACGATTTTCTGCCTTACGGTCGATTAATTCAATCTCGTGGTCAATAAAAGTAACTAAATCTGTTTTTCCAAGTCCTTCCATAATTCCTTTTAATTCCTCAAATCTCATTCTTTTTGTAATTTTGTTTTCCATATACAACATCTCCTTATAAAATTTATTTGCGTTCTGTTGGTGAGTGTCGCTTAACTCGTTCCTACTCTTATATGATACACTATTGACAAAGAATTGTCAATAGGTATTTTCATATATTTTGTGGTATTCTCCAGCACGCCCTATTTATTCTTTTGTCAATGTGCTTATGAGTTCTTAAACATCTTGCTAAAATCTGACTTTCAATTCGTGCATCCTCTAAACCGGTATGACTTTCCTCAAAATCTGGATTTTGTTCCATATATGCAAACATTCTTTCTGCCGATGTGATTAGGTTGCCGTTATCATTTCGTATATTCTCTGATTGAAATAATTTTTGAACACCTAACACTTGACACGCTATGTGCCATATGTCGCATATTTCAGTACCATATGGGAGAAACCAACGGCAACTGCTACCCGATAAATAACGAACTGTATTATTCAATGTGGTATAATCGAAATTTGCATTGTAAGCATATACTTCAGTAATTCCAAAATATTCCAGTGCTTTTCTTATTCTTTCTCTCGCCTGCCATATGGTAACTTTTTCCATTTCCTTATTTCTCATCTTATCATAATATACAGGTCTTTTTTCTGCATAATATGCTGATTTCATAAGGTCAACCCAGTCAAAAATTTCTTTAATGCAAAAACTTCTTTCGGCATATATATTGCCCTTCTTATCAATTATAGTAAACCCGATGTCATATACCAGACCATCGTTATGTCTACCATCTGTGCTGTTCGCTGTTTCGACATCCAGCACCATAAAATACTTTTTTCTCTTGTCTACTTTCATAGGTACACCCCCAAATGTTCAGACGGTGGATCAAGGTCAACCTTGTTCCTCGTTCCTGACAATAATAATATACTATAATATTTAACCTTTGTCAATAACTTTTTTAAAATTTTTTAAGAAATTTTTAAGTTGTCATAATTGGTTGACACAGGTTAAGTTATTATGTAAACCCTCATAGTTCACATAATTAGTAGACAGGTGTAGAGTTATTATGTAAACCCCGAACATTTGTTCGCGTAAAGTTGTTATGTAAACCCCACCAATGGAGGAGCTGAGGTAAAGTTATTATGTAAACCTTTCGGGATATCGAACATTTGTTCGGCGAACAACGAGTTGACGTAAAAATTTTATGTAAAGGTATTATGTAAACTGCCGCGGCCTGCCTCGGCCGAGGAGGAAGGTTTACATAACAAGTTTACGGATTTCCTATAAATGCCATAAATACCAAAAATTGGAAGAAAAAATCCGTAAACACATTATGTAAACCTCAAGCGGCGCGCGACGGTCCACCCCGCGCCGGCCAGTATATCATACCTTTTGGGATTTGTCAAGGGTTTTTTGAAAAAAAAATAAAAAAAAATTACTCTTTTTACAGAGTAATTTTGTAAATTGTTTCCAGAGTGGTAATTTCTACCTTTCTTGGTTTTTTCTCACAGATAAACCTATCATTTCGGAGGTATCGCCCAGCCGCCAATTCTTTCCAATTTTCTCTATTGATGTCCTCGCATTCTAAAGCTTGGTATTTATTGGCAATTTCTGTAAACCAATCATAAATAAATTCTTCTTCTTCTCTCATTGTGTGAGTTGTTGCCTTGCGATAATTTTTTGTGTGTTCTTTTTTGCGTCTATCTAAATTATTTGTTGTCCCAAGTTTTAGGATATAATTTCCATTTCTGTCAATATAATGTCCGACATATAAATAAGTTTCTTTGTTCATTTTTATCTCCCCCTTATGTTTTTATTATATACCTACTGACTAAAAAAGTCAATAGGTTTTACAATAAATTTTTACTTTCACTTACAAAATATTTTGCATTCATTTCGTCAAGTAGATTTTTAACCGTTTCACTTTGTTTTTTTGTTGCACAATAGAAGTTTAATATTACATATTTTTCTATGTCAATATAGTTGTGTGGGACTTTGAATAGGTCTAGCAATTCCTTATTTTGATTAAATTCTGTTTTTTCAATAGTCGCTTCAACTTTCCAGAGCTTGTCTTTTTTAGCTTTAACCTCTGCCCACTTTACAACGAACACTCCCACCAAATTACAACCAAAGGTTACTACCACTTTTTGCCACAATGGGAACTCTGCGACTGTATATATTAGAACTATATTATAATATCCATAATACAAAGCCGATAATAAACTTGCACTAATTGCCCCACCTTTCACAGTTACTATGCTTTTGATTGTTGAAAAGATAACATTTATAATTGATAGAACTATAAATATTATTAGTAAATTATTCATTTTTATTTCCTCCTCTCTATGTTTTAATTATATCATCTCTTGTTTTAATTGTCAATAGTTAAATTCATATTTTTATAATATTTTTTATATCGTCTAACTATTTCCCAATTATATTTTGCTACCAGTTTTTGGTTATTGATTACATAATCACACGCCCATTGTGTCGCTGTTCTTTCCTCTTTCAGCCTATAATATAAAAATCGGGCTATGGAAGAAAATCCCAATAGACTAATTCTATCAATGGCATTTCTTACCAATTTATCTTTATATTTTTTTGGTTTACATAAATGCCCCATTTCGTGCATAAAGCACCATATAAAATTATCATATTTATCTATCAAGGCTTGGTTTCCAGATTTTGCCAACTGTTTTTCTATGGTTGACATAAATGCGGCGATTGAGTTGTCCCCCACAATTTGAGGGACTTCAATTTCTGCCGTATCGCTATAACAACACCATTCAAAACCTTTTATAACTTTAATATCGGGGTTTATTCTTTTCGCAAACTCTCTATATTTTCTTATTACTTCTTTCATAAATATTATTCGCCCTTTCCCAACTTATGGTTTTTTTACTCAATATGTCTGAGTTAATTCTATTCTTTTGAATTTCAAAAGTTTTCAAACCTCCGTCCCATATACAAAAGCATAAGTCAACTATATGCATAGGAATAAAGATTAAACAATAAAACCACCATTTTATTTGTTGTCGTCTTTCATAATCTCCATTGTCTTTTTTAATCAGCCTATAATTGCATAAAGGTTGTAGCCATTTTCTATACATATTATATTTGCCAATCTCTGTCCATTCTTTTAATGTTATTTTCATTTTCATCAATTCCTTTCTACATTCTTATTATATCTTATTAGGGGTACATTGTCAAGCCTTTTCAAAAAATTTTTCAAGTTTTTTTTGTTTTGCGTCATATCTTATTAACTCTTTTACATAATCATTGAAACATTGACTACAACCATCTTCAAGGGTATCATAATCATTTACATCTATATATCGAGTTTTTACTAAAACACTTCTAAAAAATCTTCTATGAGGATATAAAATTTTTCTTATGTCAATATTTACCAAACCTATAAAGTTGTCATAAGTTGCAATCATTTCATATTCATAGTGGTTATACCAAAAATTTCTCAATGTTTTTTTATTATTCATTTTTATCAACTTCCTTTCTACATTCTTATTATACATCTACATTATAATAATGTCAATAGTTTTTTTAAAATTTTTTTAATAACTTTTTGTTAAGGTGTTATGTAAACCCGCGGGTTTCGGGACTGAAATGGAGGAGCTAAGTTTACATAATCTCGCAAACAAATAACTGGTTGACATAATTGGTTTCATACCTGCGTCCGTGGGCTGTCCGGCGCACAGGTTTACATAATATATTTACATCTGGATTATGTCAAGTTAAGTTCTTATGTCAACCTATTGTAAAAAAATAACAGGGGAATTTATCCCCTGTTTTATGTCTACTATTGAGCGATTTGGAAGAAAGTGGATTTCTTTTCCATCGTACGAACAACTGTTCCGTCTGCAATGTAAGGTTTCAAAACTGCTGTAATTTTTTGGTTGCTTAATGTCTTGCCATCTTCGGTTACATAATCTGCTAACACTTCACTTTTCTTTAGTAAATCAGTAATTGTAGTTTTACCAATTTTTGCTAATTCTTCTAATACAATTTCTGCGATAGTGCTATTCTCTTGTGATTTTTTGTCATTTCCTGCTTTTCTATTCATTGCTTTTCTGTCAATTAGTTCGATTTCGTGGTCAATGAATTCTACCAATGCAGTTTTACCAAGTTCTACCATAATTCCTTTCATTTCTTCAAATCTCATTTTTTTAGTTACTTTGTTTTCCATAAAACACAACCCCTTTATAATATATTTTTTATGATACCTTTTCGCCGTTGTAGTTATCAAGGTATTTTTGACGGCTCAGTATGTTAATCTTTATTACATTTATATTATACACTATTGACTTTTATTTGTCAATAGGTATTTTCAATTTTTTTTAAAATTTTGCATTACTTAAATCTGGCTTTACAATTCTTGGATATGCTGGGAATTGTTGTAAATACTCTAATTCTTTTTCTGTAAGAAATTCCCTTTTTATTCCACATATTACTTTATGGTGGCTATCTCTATTAAAATATTCTTTTATGTTAAATTGACTTAATCCATAGTAAAAGAAATCAAAAACCAACTGAACAATATTAAGAGTAAAACAACCAAACCAATTATATTTATAAGTAAATTCTATTTCAATTTTATCCCCTATTTTTGTTGCTTGGATTGTCGGCTTTAGAAAAACCGACAACCAACCTTCTTCCACAAAAAGCAATTTTTTTATTTTTCTTGTCATAATATACCACCCCATTAAATTTTGTTATCAAGTGCCAAGTTTACTAATACAGTTATAAATATGATTGCTATGCAAGTTATAACGGCTGGATTGATATTTGTTGCAATCAATTCCACCATATAGCCCACCATATAAAACCCACCTAAAATTGTTGCCATAAGTAGAATAACCCCCAACGCAAAAATTAGTAAATCTCCAATGTCAAATCTTTTCATTTTTCATTTCCCCTTTCTTATTACATTTATATTATACACTTTCTGTTTTTGTTTGTCAATACTTTTTTTAATATTTTTTTGAGAATTTTTTTCTACCAAATATTGTAAATATTCTCTGTTTTCCACTTTCCTGCCCTCCTTACATTCTTATTATATACCCACAATAAAAAAATGTCAATAGTTTTTTACAAAAAATTTTAAAAAGTTTTAGGACATTTGAACAAATGTTCGGTTTACATAATTCCAGCGAAAAAATGTGTAAAGGTATTATGTCAACCTGCCTCGGGGCCGAACGTTCGTTCGGGGTGTTCGGCAATAGATAGTTTACATAAAATGGAACCCTGTGATCTTGCACCACAGAAAAAATCAGTCAGAATTTTTTCCATTTACTTCCTTTTATTTACTCTTATTTACAATAAGTCTTGTGAGCCTTTGTTCATCAGGCATTGCCGCCTTTGGTTAAGGTATTATGTAAACCCTTGTATTTCTATCCTAAGAAAGACAAAAGAAAGTCTGGTAATTATTGCCAGAACTGATATCCGAACACTTGTTTGGACTGTCTGTTTTTACATTGTAAAGTTATTATGTAAACCTCTCAATAATAATGTGTTGACATCTCTATTGTTTTTATTTATAATATTATTCTTGTATTTATCACTTCATTTTCTTTTTTATTTTAATTTTATTTATTATATATTTATTCTTTTTGTTGTGTTTGTGTGTTGCTTGTGTTGTGTTGTATCTATTGTCGTACGAACAAAAGAGAACAGTCGAACAACTGTTCTCTTAATGTATTATTCTTCTTGTGCTTTTCTTTCCTTGAATGCTTGATACATTCTTTTTAATTCGTTTTTCTTTGCGTCTCTTGTGAGTTGCTCTGTTGTGTAAGCTCTTGCTTTGAGTTGCGTATAGCCTTGCTTTTTCAATTCTGTAATACTTAAGTATCTTTTTGCGGCAATCTTTTGAACTGCTCTTTTTTGGTAGTCTTTCTTATTATTATTATAATCTTCAATACTTTTTACTTCAATTAGTGTACTGATTGGTCTGTATTTATTCTCTTTATCAAATAGTGTTACTTGCATCTTTATCATTGTATCAATCCCCTTTCTCTTTACAGACGACTTTCTTTGTACTTGTTTGTTCTAAAGAACATTCTATAAACAATAATTTTATTATATAATTATCATAAATAAAAAATAATATATATAAAGCATACATTGTGCATTATTAACATAATTAAACAATATGAATTAAGTCTTATTTAATAGTTGTTTACTGATAATAAATAAGACTTAATTCATATACAACTGCTATTCGTGGAAGCTTAGACTATCAGCATATCGTTGTAGAGGCTTTACTACTTCTCTCCAGTATTTACCATTATCTTTTATAACAAGTAAAGCAAGTTGAGATTTTACTTGTTCAGCGTAGTCCATAAAAAACACGCCATATTGTTTATCTAATGCTTTGCTATATAAATGAGAGTCGCCTAAAAAAACAACCTCAACCCAAGCCTTTATATCTTCATCATAAATATACATAGTAAATGAACTATTGTCCTCTTGTCTAAATACTACTTCTTCCCATACTTCCCAAAAGTTATTTCCATCGTTCATTATGTAAACTGTCTTTTCCTCATTTAATTTTACTACTCGTGTGTCTAATGGTAACATTGACAACAACTCCTCTCAAATATTATTTATCTTACACATTGATTATACATCTATTGAGTGGTGCTGTCAATAGTTTTTTTAAAAAATTTTTTATTTTTTTTCTTCCTTATTTTACCAGCGGCTGGTCGCTCATTTGTTCGATTTCCAATTCTTCCAGGTTCTGCCATACCTTTGGAATTTTCTGGGAGGGGGTGGGGTTTTGGGATTTCCTGCCAGCACTTCCAAAAATTGGTTTGTCCAGGGCAAAATTCTCACGAAATCTTATTTCTATTTGGAGTAGCGATTAATATCTCTCGTAGTTCTGCCCTTCTCGTATAATGCTATATGCCAATGCCGCAATCTCTTCTTTTTCTACAAACATTCTATTTACAATATAATTTACCATTCCCTTTTGAATAGCTTCTCCCATGTCCTTCTTCACTTGCTCTTTTATTTCATCCATCTGTTTTACAAAATCAACATCCGCCATCAAATCAGCTATCATTTCTTTTTTAATCTCATCTTTTAACATACTTAAGACTTCTTTACCAAAAGGCGTTATTTTTTTACTCCAATAGCCATCTGATTCCATAAACAATTTGTCTGCGTGCTGTTCTAAATATTGCGCAAACGTATCTTTCAAATCTTGCGCAGACATCTTATCAACTATATCTGCAACTCCTATTTTAATCTCCATATGTCCCTCCTAAATTTCTTTTTCATCACATTATATTTAACTTTTTCTAAAATCTCTATACCGCGGGGGTCCTCCCATGCGATTCCATAGCAAGCCTTCATCTTTCCAGTCTCTCTTACCATTTCATCACAAATGACAATAGCTCTTTCTACATCAAGCGGCTGCCCCTCAATATCTAACTGCTTCTTATAATTCATTAACATTTGTCTCTCTTCATCGCTTGGCCAAAAACATTTTTCAAGCGGCGTTCTATTTCTCCATGCCTTCATCAATAGGCATAATCTTACTGCGTGACTTAATTGCTTTCCATCATATCCATATTTCTGAATCTTCTCTATCAAACTTGGATATGGATGACATAGCGCCTTCCTTTTTTCCATTGTAATACCTGCCAAACTATTTGCTAATGCTTTTCTGTTTATTGCGGCGATGGCGTCTCGTTCTTCCCAAAGCGGCTTCAACAACTTCTTATAGCGCCAATCTACAATTTTCCACTTTGTAAACAATAGCTCAAGGTAACTTAAATTTTGTTTGCGAAAACACTCAAACATTACCCTGATATCCTTGACATCACATTGTTCTCCATTTTCAAATTTTACTGTAGTGGAGACAGGGGGTGTACAATTCAGGAAATCGCGGAAAGTAGGTACCACAATAGCCTTACTATCTATATCACTGCAATAGTCCAAAGAGTACTCTGCCAATCCATAGTTTTGACTTCCTTGAAGCATAAGCGCAATGACCTTATATCCTCTTTTCTTCAATTCCTTCCAGTGTGCACGGAGGTGTCTCTCTTCAATGCTCATAGCAGATTCTTTTCGCTCTATTATTAAATAATATATACCATATATAATTATACTTATTAATATTAAACTTATTGCTATTGAAACTAACATATATAATATTCCTCCTTTTATTCTTTATATATTAATTATAGCAAAATATTTTTTAAAAATCAAATCATTTTTCATTAATCGAAGTTGACAAAATTTTCTTTTTGTGGTATAATATTAGTATAAGAGTAAAGAAGGGAGAGAAGTTGTATCATGTTAGATTACACACTTCAAGGCGCGGATGAGCGTGCAAAATTAGTTCAAGAAATATTAGATACAAGTTCTCCAGAACAATTAACTAATAAATATTTGGATATATTATCAGATTATATTATTTATACATTAACGAAAGAAGAGAAAAGAGAAAAGAAAATATTAACAGAAAATAGAATGGTAACTGTAAACAAACGAGAGACATCATATCAAGGATTAGTTAGTAAATTTGAAAATGGAGAAGATGGCGTTTACAATTTAATTACAGATGATAGAAATATATTGCTTACACCAAAAATTTCTATTACTGCGGAAGACCTTGCTGAGATAGAACCACTCAGAGAGCTTAAAGAAGCAATTGAAGCGGTTGAAAAAGCAGAGAAGGCGGCAACAGGTAAGAAAAAATTCTTACTTAAAAAACAATTAATAGAAATGAGACAAAGTCAGTATATTATAAAATCTGATTTTAAAACACCTATACATTGCGGGGGTGCAGTTAAGGGATTTATAAAAGCAAACCTTGAAGACCATATTACTATAGATGGTAATGGAGAGCCTTATAATAGCGGAATGCTTTCATTCTTTAATCCTAAACATATATCTGCGCTATTGTGCAACTATGCCTCTTTAAAAGAGGAGTCTTATGGCAACTTTATAAATGATGCTTGGTATATGATGGAAGATTTAGATAATTTAATTGAACACACTTTAAAAGATATGTATCCTTTATATTATGATATATTAATTTATAAAATAGATGGAAGACAAAATATAGAAATTCAAAAACTTTTAGAATATAAATATGGAATGACTCATTCTATTGAATATTTATCATCTCTTTGGCGAAACAAGATACCAAAGTTGATTGCGGAACAAGCTAAGAAAGAATACTTAATATGGTATTATTCTCATGTTGAGACTGGCAAATGGAAGAGATGTTCTAAGTGTGGAGAATTAAAATTAGCTCATAATAAATTCTTTTCAAAAAATAAAACTTCAAAGGATGGTTTCTACAGTATTTGTAAAGATTGTAGAAATAAAAAAGGCAAAACTGAAAAGGAGGACTAGTTAATGGCGGAAACACTTAGTTGTAAAAAATGTGGAAGACAATTAAAAGAAACTGAATTTTATACAGATAGAAATAAAAAGAAATTAGATTTATGTAAAAAATGTATGACAATGCACGTGGATAATTTTGATCCTCAAACTTTTCTGTGGATACTTCAACAAGTAGACATTCCATATGTTCCAAACGAATGGGAGATTATCAGAAATAAAGCCATTGAAAGCAAAGGGCCAGATAGTCTAAATGGAATGTCTGTTGTTGGTAAGTATATTTCTAAAATGAAATTGAAACAATGGAAAGATTATCACTGGGAAGATACTGATAAGTTGATGGCGCAATTAGAAGAAAGACAAAAAGCGCAAATGGCCGAACAACAAGAGTATCTTGATGATATTAAAGAAAAATATGAGAATGGTGAAATTTCTGAAGCAGAGTATAAAACCCTTGCAACGTCAGAAGAAAAATATAATAACTATTTAAATAATCCTTCACCAGTAACAAGAGTTATTAGTGATACAGATAATTTTAACGAAGCAAATTTTCTAAAAGAAGATGATGTAATTCCAGATTTGGCAAAGGAGCTAACAGATGATGATAGAAAAGCCCTTGCCATAAAATGGGGAAGACTGTATAAACCAACAGAATGGATAGAGTTAGAAAGTATGTATACTGAAATGATGAATTCATTTGATATTCAAGATGCGGATACTATAAACACTCTTATCCTATTGTGTAAAACAAATCTTAAAATGAATCAGGCTATTGATATTGGAGATTTGGATGGTTTCCAAAAATTATCAAAAGTATCTGAATCATTAAGAAAGACTGCAAAATTTACAGCAGCGCAAAATAAAGAACAAAAGAATGATTATGTTGACTCAGTTGGTGAGCTTGTGGCAATGTGTGAGCGCGAAGGTTTTATTCCAAGATATGCAACAGATATTCCACAAGATAAAGTTGATATTACTTTAAAAGATATGAACGCTTATTTAAATAAATTGGTAACACAAGATTTAGGCTTTGGACAACAAATCGAAGATGCTTTGAAAAAGATACAAATTCAAAAAGAAATGAATGAGGCGCAAGAAGCTGCGGAAGATGGCGAAGTGGAAATGACAGATGAAGATTTTATGGATTTCTACGATGAGATTGCAGAGCAAAAGGCTATGGATGAAATTACAAAGAAGGGTGATGAATAATGGCTTTAGCAGAATTGATGCAATTAGCGCACTCTACTAATACAAAAAAAGTGGGTCTTTCTGAGGAAAGAATTAAGGCGCAAATCCCTATATTGAGACAGTATATTGCCTTTTGGAGAGAATATCCAGATATATTTGTAGATTTTCTATGCGGAAGTAATCCTCATAATTTCCATTTATTCTTTTATCAAAGGGTATTCTTACGTGCAGTTATGAGACATAGATATGCTTATGCCACATTCCCTCGTGCGTATTCAAAATCTTTTTTAAGTATTTTAGTATTAAAATTAAGATGTATATTATTTCCTGGAAGTCACTTATTCGTTACAACGGGCGGAAAAGAGCAGGCGGCAGGAATTGCTAAGGAAAAATCAGACGAGTTATGTCGTCTTATCCCTGGATTAAATAATGAGTTAGATTTAACAAGAGGTAAAACAAAATCTTCAAAAGACAACTTGGAATTAATTTTTAAAAATGGTAGCGTATTAGATATTATGGCGGCAAGACAAAGTTCCAGAGGTAAGAGAGCAACAGGCGGACTCATGGAAGAATGTATTCTTATTGACCAAACGCTTCTAAACGAAGTTATCATTCCTACCATGAACGTTGATAGACGTTTATCGGATGGAACAAGACATAGAGAAGAAGTAACAAACAAAAGTCAAATATATGTAACAACCGCAGGCTGGAAGAATTCCTTTGCTTATGAAAAATTAATTCAGATTCTTATACAGCAAATTATAGAACCAAGCGAAGCCATTGTTTTAGGTGGAACTTGGCGCGTTCCAGTAATGGAAGAATTATTGAATAAAAGTTTTATCGAAGAATTAAAACTTGATGGTACTTATAATGATTCATCTTTTGCAAGAGAGTATGAATCAGAATGGAGCGGAGATGCGGAAAATGCATTCTTCTCTGCAGAAAAATTTGATAAACATAGACAGCTATTGCAGCCAGAATATGAGTATAGCGGAAGAAGTTCTAAAGAAGCATATTACATTCTTGGGGTCGACGTAGGTAGAAAAGGATGTACAAGTGAAGTTTGCGTATTTAAAGTAACTCCACAAGTACAAGGCTCTTCAATTAAGACTTTAGTAAATATGTATTCTTGGGATGAAGAGCATTTTGAAGACCAGGCAATTAATATAAAAAGATTATTTTATAAATATAAAGCAAGAAAAGTTGTAATTGATGGTAACGGTTTAGGTATCGGTTTAATTGACTTCATGGTAAAATCTCAAATTGACCCTGAGACTGGAGACCCATTACCAGATTTTGGAGTTGAAAATGATGAAGAAAATTTCTATCGAAAATTCAAAACTGCAATTACAGAAACAGATGCAATGTATATTGTAAAGGCAAATGCGCCAATAAACACAGAAGCTCATACCTATGTTCAGACTCAATTGGCAAGTGGAAAGATTAAATTCTTAATAGATGAGAATCAAGCTAAGGTTAAATTAATGGGAACAAAAGTTGGACAACAAATGGATGCTTCAAAAAGAGCAGAATATTTACAACCTTTTGTTTTTACCACGATTTTAAAAGAGCAAATGTTGAATTTGGTAGAAGAAAATGAAGGTACAAATATTATTTTAAAACAATCTTCAAGAGGAGTAAAGAAAGATAAATTCTCAGCTTTTGAATATGGATTGTATTATATAAAACAAGAAGAAGATAAGAAAAAGAAAAGAAAAAGCAGAAGTATTGAGGACTTTTTACTTTTTAATTAATTTTGGACAGAAACAGAAGAAGTCTGTTGGAAATTTTTTATGTATAAGTGTAAAAGTATCGGTAGCTTTTCTAATAAAGGAGGAAGATGACTTGAGAGCTAGTAGAGGAGAAATTAAAATAGAAGAAATTCTACAAGAGGCGGAATTAAATTTTGAGCCTGAATATTCTTTCGATGACCTTTTGAGTTCATCTGGCCGACCTTTGCGCTTTGATTTTGCAGTATTCAATGATGATGGCGAATTAAGCTTTTTAATTGAATATCAAGGCATTCAGCATTATGTTGCAAAAAGTAAATTTGGAGGACACTCTGGATTGCGAAAACAGCAATATAATGATATGAAAAAAAGAGAGTATTGCAGAGACCATGATATTATTTTAATTGCTATTCCTTATGTTGATGAGGGTAGAATTACTTATGATTATATTATGAACGCATATTATGCGCAAGGCGGTTATTAGAAGAATAATAAAGATAAGAAAGGTAAGGTGTTATTATCTTTGATTAATAGAGTAGAAGAAATAAAGAAAAAAGGTTTTTCTATGATTAATGAAACCGAAAAGATTGACACTTTTAATCCTATTGATTTCTCTAAAATAAAAGTTGGCTTAAAATCATTAGATAATGCTGTATTAACTTTAGGAAGTTTAAAAAAATTAAATCCTAAATTAGCAGATAAAACTAATGTTCTTAATGCTATTAATAAATGTGATTATCAAGCAATGAGAGAGATTTCTAATTTCTTTTATAAGACAAGTGGTATCTATCAAAGGTTGTGTAGATATATGGCCTATATGTATAGATATGACTGGATGGTTACACCTTATATTAATTCAGAGAAAGAAGTAAAAGAGGAAAAACTTTTAACTACATTCCATCAGGTATTAAATTATTTAGATAATTTTGAAGTAAAAAAGGTATTTGGTGAAATTGCATTAAAGGTTATCAAAAATGGTTGTTTTTATGGATATGTGGTAACACACGCAGGAAAATCAATCATTCAAGAACTTCCTGTGGATTATTGCCGTTCAAGATTTACAGTAAATAATAAACCTGTTGTTGAATTTAATATGAAATTTTTTGACGTAGCTTTTAAAGACGCTGCACAGAGAATTAAGGTATTAAAATTATTTCCAGATGAATTCAGAAAAGGGTACATTTTGTATAAAGAGGGGAAATTACCTCCTGAATATCAAGGAGACACAAGCGGCTGGTATTTGTTAGATACTGCGGCGACAATTAAGTTCAATTTAAACGGAGAAGATTTTCCAATGTTTATGTCAGTAATTCCAGAAATTATTAACTTAGACGAAGGAAAAGATTTAGACAGACAAAGAATTGCTCAAAAATTATTAAAAATTATAATTCAAAAAATGCCAGTTGACAAAAATGGCGACTTGGTATTTGATGTGGATGAAGCTGCGCAATTACACAATAACGCAGTTAGAATGTTAGGAAAAGCAGTCGGAGTTGACGTATTAACTACATTCGCAGATGTTGAAGTTGCGGATATGGGTGATAATGCCAATACAACTGCAACAGACGATTTAGAAAGACAAGAAAGAGGTATTTATAATGAAGCTGGTGTTTCACAGAACCAATTTAACACAGATGGTAACTTGGCTCTTGAAAAATCAATTTTAAATGATGAAGCTACATTATATAATTTAATTCAACAATTTGAGTCTTTCTTAAATGAATTATTAATTCCTTTTAACACAAGTCCAAAGAAAATTTATTATAGAGTACAAATTTTACCTACTACAATTTATAATTATAAAGAACTTGCAAAACTTTATAAAGAACAAATGCAAGTCGGTTACTCTAAAATGTTATCTCAAATTGCTATGGGACAAAGTCAAAGTTCTATTTTGGCAAATGCTTACTTTGAAAATGATATATTAGATTTAATTAATGTATTCATTCCACCACTTATGAGTTCTACTATGAATGCGGAAATGCTTGATAGAAGAAATGGTACAAATCAAGATGGAAAATCTTCAACAGGAGGCCGCCCAGAAAAAGCAGATGACCAAAAATCAGAGAAAACTATTAAGAATAAAGAAAGCAGTAAGTAAAATTGGACAGAAATAAAAAAATTTTATTTTAAATAATTGAAAGATATATAGATAATAAATTTTTAGAGAAAGGAAGAATTAAGAATGCACAAATCAGTTGCAACAATTGATTCTCCTGAATTTATAAATTTACAACCTTTAGACATAAACCCTCTTATGTCTAAATGTGAAATAAAAGTTTTATATTTAGGAGAAAATAGAAACCACAGTTACATCACAAAAGAGGTAGCTGCAGATATGGCAAAAACTTTAAGAGGTGCGCCTATTGTTGGTTATTTTAGGGAAGAAAAAGAAGATTTTGCAGATCATGGACATAGAGTTATTCTTGATGATGAAGGAGTTAAGTTTGAATGCTTAACAAAGCCTTATGGTTTTGTATCTCCAGATGCTCAAGTATGGTTTCAAACATTTGAAGACGAAGATGAGTTTGGTAACACTATTGAAAGAGAATATCTTATGACAACAGGTTACTTATGGACAGGTCAATTTGAAGAATGTCAAGTTGCTGTTTCTGAAGGACGTCCACAATCAATGGAATTGGACGAACAAACTTTAGATGGAAATTGGTCAACAAACGTTAAAACTGGTATGGACTTTTTTATAATAAATGACGCGATATTTTCAAAATTATGTATTTTAGGTGATGATGTAGAACCTTGTTTCGAGGGTTCAAGCGTAAAGGCACCTGAAGTTAGTACTTCATTTACCAAAGTAGATGAATCGTTTAGAAATACATTATATACTATGATGCAGGATTTACAAGCTGCATTAGAAGGAGGACGAAACATGGAAGAGAACGAAAATGTTGTTACTAACGAAGAGTCATTAGTAGAAGAACCTATTGTTGAAACTCCTGTTGCAGAAGAAGCTCCAGCAGCTGCTGAAGAAGAA
>JAEIGA010000821.1_pt1 | contig 46132 bp, 56 predicted proteins | sample 9270691 | NCBI WGS metagenome assembly JAEIGA01 (sample SAMN17057246, study PRJNA624740) | gut metagenome | biome: biome; isolation source: fecal sample | host: Bos grunniens | place: China: Xizang | collected 2019
CAGCGGTCATCTCTGGTTCTGCTATTTCCACGTTATAGCGCTTAGCCAACTGCCGCGCAGCCTCGTGCCATGGTATATGCTCCACTTCCTGGACAAACGTTATCACGTCGCCGCCCTTTCCGCAGCCAAAGCACTTGAATATACCCTTTGACTGACTCACCGACATGCTCGGTGTCTTCTCGTCATGAAATGGACAGCAGCCGAAGTGGTTCACGCCTCGCTTTGTGAGTTTCACATAATCACCAACGACACTTACAATATCGGCAGCACTCAATATCTTCTCTATATCCTCCTGTGATAGTCGTCCCATATCTCTGTATTATTATTTTATTGCAGGCAAAGGCTTCGCCTTCGCATTAATCAAACAGTTCCAGTTGCAGCCCCTCGAAAAATCGCAGCAGCTCATCCCTCGTGCATCCTATATGCTTAGCCACGGCACTCATCTCCTCATTCCTAGCCACGGCATAGCCATGCCATATATCGTGCCACCGCCTCTGGTTGATGCCTGTCGCCTCGTAAAACTCGCGCGTGGCCTTGAAGTAGCGCACATCGATACGCACCCCCACCAGCTCGCGCATCAGGTTTCTCTTGGCTGTCTTTTTCCTTCTCACGTCATGCCTGAGCATCCACAGCTCGACACTCTTTTCCGAGCGCCTCAGAGCGTCCGCCATCTCCTTAATGGTCATCGTCAGCGCATTCTCTCGCACCCACGCCTGCTCCTCATCAGTCCAAGTTCGTATTCCCATATCCTTGTTTATTTCAGTAAGCCGCGGCACTGCCGTGGCCTTTGTTTTCACTGTAAGCCGCGGCATTGCCGCATGTAAGGCTCAGCCTTCGCTCACCACTCGGCAGGCCTTCCATCTCTCTACCATGTTTGAACCCGCTACACTCCCCAGAGGCACCTTAGAGCAGAGCAGCGCGGTCAGCACCCTGCTCCAGATTACATCATTCCACTGCTCATAATCATAACGTATCACAATGAAACCCATCCGCACCTCAGGATACTTCTCAACTTGCTCGAGTGCCAGCCAGTCCAGATACTGCACAGCACTCTCTATCTGTTTCAAGAAACCCGTGGCGGTCACGTCAAATAGCGCCAGAATCTTAATCACCTCCTCCTGCCTCTCACATAAGCAGGTCAATCCGTTGCTGCTTGTTACCTTTACTCTTTCGCCTGACATCAGCCAGCGGTCAATTTTATTAATCTTCATCATCCTCATCCTTATTAATCAATACACCTAAAGCACAGTCGCCTCCTGGAGCGTCAGCAACGCTATACACCCTCCACTTTCCTTCTTCATAAGCTACCGCATATATCTTCTTCTTATATAGATGCGCGGCATACCACTCTAGATCCACGCCTTTTGACTCCCAGGTATACTCATTCAGAAGCACGCAAACCGCATCACATCTCAGCAGCTCCTCTATATCCCTGCCCATACAAGCAGCATAGTCCAGTTTCTCATCTGGAGGGCAGACGTCAAACGGCGTCACTACCTCCACCCCCTTAGGAAACACCTTGAGGAGGTTCTGTTTCACCTCCTCCGCCATTTGCGGAGCTGTCTCCTCATGCCCGGTAATGGGCAACGACACATAAATCCTCATAAATATTCAGTATTAAGATTGTAAAACACGAAATTCTTTTTAAATTCTCCAACCTTCACAGGCTGGAGAATAGCACACGACCACCGTCGTGGTAGACTTAAAAACTAACCATTAATAATAAATATATTCTATCCTATCCTATTGCGCTCAATTAACGCATCTAAATCCGATTTCTTGTAGAATATAGTGTGCCCCACCTTGTGGTAGGCCACCAGCAAACGCGACCTCAAACCCTCCATGAAGTCAGCACCAACACCCAGGTATGCCTGAGCTTCACCATTGCTCAGCCAAACTTTCTCCACTTCTCTTACCGTCGCCTTCATAATTCATAATTCAAAATTTCCCAGTAGGCTAAGGCTGAGCCTTAGCACTTCCTATAATCACATTCCTCACCTGAGCAGCCGTCAAGTGATATCTATTGCCCAGAGCAACAAACACACGGTGCTTCTTCTGGCCTAATCCCTTGGCAATATCCCACATCTCTTCAAAGTCGCGCACTATGTTCTCATCACGCTCCTTCTTCTGACGCTGAAATTCCGTCAGCATCTCGTCAACATTTAACACATTTCTCTTGTCCATCTCGCCTTTTTGCTTTAATTTTGCAAATAATTTCAAAAGTATTTATGCAAATTATTCTGAAAGTTTTTGCAAAGATAATGGCTTTTGCCGAAATATTAAAGCATTGCTTAAATTATTAACATTAATTAAAGCATTTAATAAACTATTTACAGCAAAATGGAAGAAAAACGAATAAAAACACAGAGCACAGGCGTCAAGCACCGCCTGCTTGAGTACTTGAGATATCGAAGAATGTCACAACGAGAGTTCGCACAGTCACTCGGCGCGTCAGACAGCTACATCAATTCCATGCGCAATGCCCCAAGCCAACAGCGTCTGGAAATGATTGCGCAAATATATCCGGATTTAAACATCACATGGCTGCTCACCGGACAGGACAACATGCTCAACACCGATACCCCAACACTGGCCATCACGCAAACCGCCCACCACAACACCGCTCCAGTCAACCAACAGGCCACAGTGCAGCCGTATCAAAGCCACCAGACTGAGAACTCCAAGCCGTTGCTGCCGCCCCAGTTCGTCCGCCAGCCCAATATCGACATATATGCCGGCATCATGTCAGGCGCAATAGACACCATCGAGCAAGGCCAGATAGAACAGTTCTCCGACTACGACTTCACATATAATATAATAGATAACACCATGGCGCCGCGCATCATCGCCGGAGACCTTGTTGCACTTCGCAACCTCGGACCAGAACCCCACATTATCGACGGCATGACCTACGGCATCGATACGGGCCCAACAGGCCTGCTCCTTCGCCACGTCACCGATGGAGGCGATCACTACATCCTTAGGGCCAACAACCCCGATGTCCCAGAGTCCACCATCCCCAAGACCGCCGTCCTCAGAATCTTTCAGTTCTGTGGATTTCTCGGATATACATCTTTATAAGTACAGCAAAAGTACAGCAGAATACGCCACGCGAACCCAACACCCAGGCTGCCAACACCATACCGCCCATCCCTCATCACTTCCCAAGCCGAGGGTCGCGGGTTCGAGTCCCGTATTCCGCTCACACTGAATATCAGCAACTTACAAACAAATCACACATAATAAAAAGCGGCATATCTTTATTTTAAAATCGGTTTTGGGCGGTTTTGAGCGGTTTTAAACCGCAAAATTAGTACAGCAAATAATACATTAAGTACAGCAACATGGATATCACGTACAGCATCTACACCGACACGACTAGAGCCAACAGATCAGGACTCTACCCCGTCTACTTCATCATCCGCCATCCAGGAGGCCGCTTCTTTGTTAACTCAGGACTGGAAGCCGCAACCAAATTCTCAGGGCGCACATTCCCGCGCACGGAAGAAAACGCACGCCTGAAAACTACAATCATCAACGACCGATGCACAAAGATTGACAAGCTGCTGCTCTCTCATGAAGACCGCCCATGGGCGCTCGACGAGCTGAAAGAAGAGGTAAGGGCCATCATAAAAGGCAAACCAAAAGCGCAGCGCACATTTGCGGATTACGTCGCTGAATACGCTCAGACATGCAAGGCACAAGCCACACGCACCCTCTATCTCATCACCGAGAAAAAAGTACGGACATTCGACCAGCGCGCCACATTTGACACCATCACGCCCGAATGGCTCAGGCGCTTCGAGACACACTTTCTCAAAACAATGACAGTCAACGGTCTGGCCATCCAGCTGCGCAACATCCGCACTGTATTCAACTGGGCAATAGATAACGATAAGACAACCGCCTACCCTTTCCGAAAGTTCAAGATACGCCAGGAGCGCACACGACACCGCGCCCTCACCCCCGAACAGCTATGCACCCTCCGAGACTATCCCGTGGAGCCATGGCAACAGGAGTACCGCGACATCTTCATGCTCATCTTCTATCTCATCGGCATCAACATCGGCGACCTGCTAAACCTCACACATATCACCAACGACGGCCACATCTTCTACCGACGCGCCAAAACAGGACGGCCCTACGACATTAAAGTGGAACCTGAGGCCATGGCCATCATAAACCGATATCGAGGCAAGGGTTATCTGCTATCACCGCTCGACCGGTACAACCGCCATCAGGACTACACCAAGCACCTCAATGAGGCTCTCCAGAAAATAGGACCTCACGAAATCGTCGCCGATGTCCTGGGCAAACGCCGAAAGATAGAATATTCTCCGCTGTTTCCAGAGCTTACCACCTACTGGGCACGCCACACGTGGGCAACCATAGCCGCGCGCCTGGATATTCCAAAAGAGACTATCAGCAAGGCACTGGGTCACGCTGATGAGAAGACAGCCGACATATACATCGACTTCGACAACGTAAAAATCGAACGCGCAAACCGTCAGGTCATAGACTACATCAACTCATATATGCAAAAAAAAGAGGATGTTTAGGAAAACAAATTCCCAAACATCCACACCGACCTTTATTCTTTGATTGATAATATAAGATTGTCTATGTATTCGCTTGGCTTGTCTGTTAGTCTTGCGAGCTTCGCCTTTGCTTCGGGCGATATTCGGATGCTTACGGCGCATGAGCGGTTGGTGGTGGGCCGCCCGCTATTGGGGCGGTAGCCGCCGTGGTTGTTTTTTTTCATTGCCTTTTCCTTAAATATTCAGATAGTTTGTTGACAGCCTTCGACAACTCGTTGGCGTCGCAAGAGTCCTCAACCGTCATCGAGAACCGTGGGTATTTGGTTCGGATGATGGTAATTTGGCCGTCATCGTTCTTTTCCACCTTGAAGGTGGAGAGGGCAAACACGATGTCAGGGTGTCGCTGTGCCGCCCACTCGCTCATCTCTCTTAGCTGTCGGGCGATGTATGTGGCTGGTTCTTTGTCGCCACAGCTATCAAAAAGTTTTTTGTAGTCAAGTATTTTGACGTCTTGCGTGTCGTTAAAATTGTGTTCCTCGAAGAGGATTACAATCTCGTTTTTTGAATCTGTAAGCACCCACCAACCTGGCCGCTGAGTGCTTGGCTCTATTCTGTACTTACTCATACCTCTTCCTGATAGCAACGGAAACTACAGTTAATGCCATGCTCTTGGCAGTATGCCTCAAGCTCTGCCATTATTCTCTTCGCTTCTTCCTCTGTTGGAATCCCAAAATCCTCTGGATCTGCGTCAACGACACCGCCTGTTTGAACATCCTCGGTGGTGAGAACATAAGACTCGCGATATCCTGTATTCATCACGACGTACCACTGCCCAAAATAATTGTCTATTATGGCAGCATTGCCCTGCTCGTTAATGTAGAGCAGACGCTGACCGTCGCGTGCAATGTGTGTCTCATCGCTAAGGTCGGGCAACTCCCAACCTTTAGCTTCGACTATATCTTCCACGTCATAAGGATAAGACTCATGGTCGTTGATATAGCGGGCGAGTCCTTCCAGGGAGTCAATCTCCCACAAATCCGTTATCTCATAAAACGCTTCCATGCCCACATGTGCATAGGCTTCACCGTTTGCGCCCACCCAAACTGCTTGTCCGTAACTGCTTGCTGGATGATCTGTGGTTGCCATAACCTCAACCTCTACGCCATTTATGACGTTCTTTAATATTGCTTTCTTCATGTTTTTTTGTTTTTATTTGTTCATCATTTCTATTCAATCTTCTGATTCTTCTATTCTATATACCCTACTGTCATATTCATAGTACCTGGTGCCGTCATCATGGCTGCCAGCGTCTTCAGAGTGGTTGCATAGCACCAGTCCCCAGTTCTGATACCATGTGCCGAAATCTTCGTTAAAGAAAGCGAGAAGTTTTTTCTGAGCTTCGCGAAGTGTCAGATTGTTTTCAATAATAATTTCGCATTTGCCGTTGAAAGTGATGTCACGCTGTGCTATCCAAGGGTTGGTCTTTCCTACTATTTTATAAGTCTTCATTTTGTTTTACAGTTTTTCCGGTGTGTCTCACCGTCTTAATTAATTGTTGTCTGTTATTGTTTACATTGCAAAGGTACGATATTATTTTGAATTACGCAAGCGGAAATCAAAATAAAAGAAAGGCGTTAACTTTATTTAAGATTTAGGGGCCACTATTATAGTGATGGGATAGCGACCTCAGCAGTCATCAGTCAGACAGCGTTATACAATTCCCAAGCCAGCATCTCCGCAGCCAGTTCTGGCGAAGCTGCACCAGAATGCTCTTTGAGAAAATCCTTAAAATCGTCAGTCAGTTCACTGTTGGCAATATATGCCAAAGCCTTATACAGCAGCTCACACTGCTCATCATGTGTCAGATAGTTCATATCAATATTATTAATGTTAGTTTAAAAATAAAAGGTGCGGCAATGGCAGTAGCCGCACCGACGCACTCGCCAAGAGCGCTAAGGTGGCCAAACACCCGTAAAATAATCATTTCGCTTCAAGCAGCCACTGGCGCGTTGCCACGGCTTTTCTCTGATATACGTTTTCAAGCTGAAGCGTATAATAAGCCTTCGTCTCCCTTATAGCGACTTTCTTACGGCTGTGTATATCGTTTAGTTCCTGCTCAAGCTCACTCTTCAGGCGATTATACTTATCCTTACACTTCACTATCTGTTCTCCAAAATCCCTGTGCAGCTTCTCCAGCGCCAGCTCTTTAGCCTCGAGCGTCTTCCTCTGTTCTTCGTGCAGCTGCTCCAGCTCCTGCTTATATTCTTCTAAAGTTTTCATAATTCTTAATTCCTAATTCCTAACTCCTAATTCCTAACTCCTAATTCCTAACTCCTAGCCTTAGCCCCATCTATCCGCGCCATTATATTATAATAGCCGTTCACCCTCTCATCATACATCATCAGAGCTTTCACCCCATACACAGTAATTCGAGCCACAGGCATCGAGCCTGGACACTTCGGATAGATACACAGATAATCACAGTAGTCTGATACCTTCACCAAATCCACATAAGCCGTGCCGTGCTTTTTCAGGTTCTTAGCCACTCCAGATTTAACGCCGTCCACCCATTGCCTCCAGTCCTCTTCACGGGCAAACGCCACGTGCTCATAGCTCTTCACATACTTCACTATGCTGTCCAGGTTCTGGTTCTCCGCCAGCAGCCTCTTGCTTACTGCACATTTTCCAAGCAATTTCATAGTCTCCCTCCTTCCTTTAACACAGGCCCAGCCATGCCGGCACGCACATCACCAAAATCACGCCAAGAAGGCAGGCGTGCGCCCTCACCACGTCGCCATGAGTCACGTCCTCACCCGACAGCGCCGAGAACGTCTCGCTCTTCGTGCCCGTCCAGCTCTTCACGTTGTTCATCACTTGCTGCAATGCAGCTTCCACATTGGGCTGCTTCAGCGCCCATCCGATTGAAAATTCATGCACTTTCATTTTGCATTGTCTTTGTTCCATACCAGGTTCCGCCTGGCGCGTTAAACAGAAAAACGGCTGCTCATCCCGTTGGAACAAAGACAATGACTCCACCCGAAGGGCTTATGTATTTCTTTACGGAATAGCAGCCGAAGCTATATAATATGTGGGCAATAAAAAAGCCCCGCAAATATGCTGAGCGTCTGACGTGCGCCCTGCCGAATGGTTTACCATTGTCGTTGTTCCAAGTGCAAAGGTAAACAATAAAAATGAACTGGCAAAAAAATTTGCAAAAAAATTTGCAAAAAAATAGCGGTCCCCGAAAGAACCGCCAATTCTCCGCAAGCGGAGGCTCTGCCGCCGCCGTTATTCCTCATCTTCTGAGTCCTGATAAGCTAACCCATTTCTATACACCTTATAATTCTTATAGGCATACATTCTGAGCTGCCATTTGCCGTCCTCGTCTTTTTCCTCATCGATACGGTCGATGGTGGCCCACTTGTTTTCACCTTCAAGAATCCAACGCATCTTCCTGGCATACTTTGCAGGTACATAACCAATAAGATACCCGTCTTCAGTCATCACCCTCACGGCATTCGGGTCAAATTCATTCTCGTTATCCACCTCAAGCACCACGTCGGTGTATGGCTTCAACCTCTGGGCGCGTTTCTGCGACCTCGGACCTAAATGCTGCAAGCCAACAACGGCAAAGCACATCTTGTCAGTCCTCCTCAGTTCACGAGCCTTCTGCTCCTTCTCATTGGTATATTTCTGGCAATGAGTAATGAACGTAAATAAAAAGTAAACAAAGACTCCAAAACCAGCAAAACCAAAGAACATAGTGAAGTCCCCTGTCTCTAATGCCGCTTTTAATCCAACCGCCGCTATAGCTATTGCTATACCCATAAAAATTTTTCTTTCCATAATTGTAAAATATTTAAACTTAAAAAAAATGCGCCGCCAGCCCAAGCGGCGACTTTTGTCAATGCGGCATCATTACAAGCCGGGGCTTATATCTTATCAGCAGCCCTGCGGATTCTATCTGCTAAATCCACAAGCGCCCCCTTCAGCGTCGCACGCTCCTCAAAACTGAAATCCGTAGGTTTCTTGTTGCCATCCACACCGTCCAGCTTATGATACAGCCAACTGCCGCTCTTACCAAAATACTCTCTAGACAATTCGCCCCACGACACGTGCATCAGCACATCTGCAAGCATACCCTTAACTGTACCAGCCTGCTCTTCTTTCAATTTCATTACTGCCATAATCGTTGTATTTTATTCGTTATATTTTTCAGTAAGCGGAGGCTCAGCCCCCGCTATTCTCACTCTAGAAGCTCGTCAAATAATTCCTCAAGCATTCTCATTGCTGCCCACCGCAGCTCTGGTTCTCCTCTCGGGTAACTCTTTTTCCAGTTCCTCACCGTCTCGATCAAGTCGAACTCCTTTTCTGTTAACTTTAAATTTCTTTTCATTGTAATGATTTTTTTAATTGACAATGCAAAGATAATACTTTTATTCGTATTGCGCAAATTTTTTAATACCTTTATTCGTACTAAACGCAAAAAACTTTCCAGAACCTCAAGAACTTGAAAGAACTGGAAAGCAAAAGCAAATGAAAAAGAAAAGCATCAAGCATCCCCCGCTGGATAAAACACACCCTCCACCAGGTCGCGCATCCTGTTGTTCGTCACCTCATACTTCAACTCCTTGCAGTAATACAGACGCCCGCCGATGACAAACATCTTCCGCGCATCCATCATGCGCCCGTTATGCCTGAACCTGAACACATACTCCGTAGTCTCGCTTATACCAAGCCTGTCCTTATAATATCGCTCATACAGGCCACGGTCGCCAAGTATCTCAAGCGTCATAGGCGCATGGTTTCTTTCTATGTGCCAGATTCTATTGTCAGAGCCATTTCCATCTGTTCTCCTCGAAGTTTGCGTTAACAAATCACAAGGAGAAAGTAGCGGATAAATGTATTCTCTGTTAAATATATACTCCTGAGGTCCAAACCAGAAAGCAACAGCCATAGTGTCCGAAGGTCTCGCGTCTTCGCTGTAACCATTAACAATAATGCTTACGCCAGGCTTGTCACTGTCAACATCATCTGACGACTCGCCGCTTCCGTTACGGCCGAATACAATAGGAACACCTCTCTGTGTGTCATAATCTCCATAACCATCTGCCCAATAAACTTCTGCTGGCACTAGCTTCAGTTCAACAGCATCTTCTGTTCTATCATCATAACGACCTGAGAATTGTCCTACCTCCTGAAGCAACTTATCCGCCCAAGTGGCTACATTCTGCACAACATAGCGCTTACCCTTTAGAATCTCCTCAGCCGATGGGTGATCTGCTTCATACAATTTATGGCCTTTATAGGCAGCCTTCTCTGCCCCCGTAAGTTCTCCAGGCAATCCATCAAGTGAATATTGATTGATTGTGTCCCAGATATAACTAAGACTGTAAGGGCTGTAGACTCCAAAGCGGCACTTTTGCACCTCCATCCTCTCCAGCGTGTCACGTCCTGGATCATAAAACTTGCAAAGTGTACTGCTCGGAAATGTATAATATACATTCCTATACACCACAGAACGCTCGCTGCGGCTCTGGTCGAATTTCTTCTGCATGTCGTCCAGCACGTCACCATGGGCGACCACCTCTCTCGTGCTGTCTCGATAGTACGACTCGGCGGTCACTATCCTCACCTTCTTTCCGTCAACCAGAGTAACAACTCCGGCCAGATATTCATACTGCTCAATGAAGTCTATCACCTTCCAACCTTCAAGCATCTTCGCATAGTCGTCCGTCCTATAGCTGTGCACAATCACTAGTTGTGAGAACTCGTTCTCCTCCATCACATTATACTCAACCTCAAGTCCTAAGGCTGTGAACACCTTCCTTATTATAGCGCACAGATATGGCAGCGCCTGAAGCTGTGCGTCATCGGCATACGCCAATGCGTCATCCGCCACAGGATAAGGCATCCTGTTCAGCGTCTTCTCACTGTCGAGAACAGAGGCAGAGGTCACAACGCTGGCGTCCATCATCTGACCGGCAAAACCCTCTCCTGCATCCATTGGATAGCTTGGTTTCTCTAATACTCTGAGCACAGGAGCGCATACAAAGTCAAAATCTGGATATCTGCCTCGCACACTTGCAAGCGCTCGAGCTGGCGTCAGCTCGCCCACACTGCCCAAATCAAGAGAGCGCAGCGTCTTATCGCCACCAGCTATATAGTTCAGCTCGCTATTTCCGCCCACTATCTGTATCTTAGCAGTACTCCCGTCTATCTCAAGCACCACCTCAGTGCCATTGATTATCACGCCCATCTCATTGTATAGCACAGCACGCCTGCCCACTGGCCTATGCCAGAAGTCACTGCGCTGGATATTCGCATACAGTGCCGCATTGCCCGGCTCCCTCAAATCAATATCAATATCAAGCGTGTACTCGCCTTCTTTCGTAAAGAACGGGTTACGCGAATACAGTTCTACACTCATCCCATCGCTCAGCACCACCTGACGCCCATCTATCACCAACTGCATAGTAATTCACAATTCATAATTCATAATTCATAATTTGTAGGCTAAGGCAATGCCTTAGCTTAGCTCAGCCCCTCGCCACATTCCTCCTCATCCTCTCCAGAAGCTGCTGCGCACTCTCGCTGCCGCCTCTGCCTGTGATATATGTCTCTGCCTGTATTGGCTCTCTCAAACGTCCGTCAAGCTTGTCAACAACAGCGGTCAGCCGTCCCATCACGCTTATCATGGCCCTGCTGGCTCGGTCATCTCTCGTTGCTGAATCATTTCCGCCCGTGCCGTAGACTCTCCTCACGTCGTCCTCTGTCAACTGCGACACGTTGCCCGTGCGCCTCGCCTGCTCATACATCGACAGGAATGGAGCCAGCGCTGGGTTGCCCGTGCCTGCATGGTCCACCACATACTCATTCCTGTGAACAAATCCTGCTACTTCGCCATTGCCACCCGTACCAGTAAAACCGCCTACAGAGAATGAGCCTATCAGTGTCTTGGCTCCCTCAAATGCAGCCGTTATAAGAGCAAACTGCGCAGCGGCCGACGCTACTCCCGCCCAGCTCTTAGATAGTATCTCTTTCGCCAATATGCCGGCATAGTATGCTTGTATCTGTGCTTGTATCGCATTGATGGTCGTCATCACAATGTTCTTCATGAAGTTCTTAAACGCTTCCTCTTCGCCGGCATATAGGCCTTGAAACAGTGCGCCCATCTCTGTCGAGAAAGCCTGCATCCCGCTCATCACGGTGCTTTCAATTTCCATTTGCTTTTCCGCCAACGATTCCAGACGCGCCTTCTCTTTCTCGTCGAGTTCGGACTTAATCTGAGCCATGCGCTCTTCGCCACGTTTCAGCATGTCTGTCCTCTGCTTGTCTATCTCGTCGCGCATCTTAACCTCCATGTCGCGCACCTTGCTCAACACCTGCTCCCTCTTCTCTGCTTCAAGCCCTGCCACTTGTAGCATCTGCTGGAGCTTGGCATACTCCAGTGCTGCTATCTTAGCGTTCAGCATCTCTTTAGTGGCGATATCACCGTCGGCATACTGCTTCTTTATCTCGTTCAGTCGCCTCTGGTGCTCCAGTTCTATTGTCTCCAGCTCTCTCGCCAGTTTCTCCGCTGCTGCCTTCTTCGCCGCGTCCTTATCCGGTTCTCCACCGCCACCACCATCAACGGTGTCCTTAATTGTAGGCTTCGGCAATGCCGTCGATTTATCAAGCGACACATGCTTTAACCTCTTATTATATTCATCATTAACAGCATCAGCATAAGCGCCGCCTATCTGTGTCCCTATCTTTTTTGCGGCGGCAATGTTGTTTTCCAGCCACTCCTTTCCTGTATCCATCGCGGCCTGCCATCCTTTTTGTATTTTCTTTTCATCAAGGTTCGCAAAACCCTCAAGCATCTCAAACACTGCCTTGCCGCTTTTCGCCATGGCCTTGAAATTGTTAATTACTGTCTCACCTGCTCCTTTAACAACATGCCAGAGCGACTCGAATGCAAGCCCAATGGTACCAATGACAGCCCTCAGCAGCTGACTCTCATTATACCAGTCGACAAACCAGTTCACCACATCTACGGTCTTCAAGATTATCTGCCCAAGCGCCTTCATGGCTGCCACTTGTATGTCTGTCCACATGCCTTCGCCCTTGCTTGCCAACGGCTCTAATATCTCGCCCAGCTTCAGCTGCTCGTTCTGAACCTTTACAGTGGCTTGCGCAGCCCTGTCGGCTGCCGTCTCGATATAGTCGCCGGTCTTGCTCATCTCCTGCTCTATAATAGTCCCTACGGCTGTGGCCATGTCTGCACCTTTGGCCATCTCGTCCTTGAGCTGGCTGGCGCTTATGCCTAAGTTGTCCAGGATCATAGGCGACTTTCTTCCTAATCCAGTGACAATAGAGTCTACCAGATAGTCAACGCTCTCGCCCGTGTCCTTGGCTCGTTGCTGGGCAAAGGCAAAATATGTCCCTAGCTGCTTCAGGGGTATGCCGAAGTTCTCTGCCTTCACGGCTGCCTTCATCAGGTCAAGATCGGCAACGGTGCCATGGGTAGCTTTTCGCAGCTCGTCAAGCAACCCTGGATTATTCAGACGCTCAAAGGCAATGCTTATACCCTCGGCTCCTCGGGCCATATCGATAGCCTCACTGGCAAGCTCTTTCACCTTGCCAATCATCGCTCCAACGGCTTCAACGGCCTTAGTTGCCAGATTGCCGACAAGCGTGCCCACACTGAACTGCCCCACCATGCCTTTCAGCTTACCAAACACACCGCCAGCCTCGTCGCCCATCGACTTGAGGTTGCGCTTGTGGGTGTCAAGCAGTCCGTTAAGCTGCTGAAGCTTGCGCAGCGACTTGTTGTACTCCTCACTGCCTATTGCAGCATTGTTCATTGCTGCACGCACCTGGCGCATCGCCGCCTGTATTCCCTTCGCGCTGTTCTCCACAGCTTCACCGTCTATCCATATCTTGACGGTCCTGTTCTCAATCTTTGCCATATCCTTATTTTTTCAGTAAGCCGCGGCACTGCCGTGGCCTTTATTTTCTCCGTAAGCCCGTTCCGCCGTGGCCTTTGTTTTCTCCGTAAGCCGCGGCACTGCCGTGGCCATCCTAACTCCTACCTCCAATCGTCGCCCTGTCCAGAACCTCCAGCACTTTTCTCATCGACTCATCGCCATGATATTCGGCTGCTATGTCTGCCAGCTCACCAATATTCTCCTTCAGCACACTGTCAAGCCAGTCAACGGGTCTGCGTCTTATCTCGCCGCTGCCAGCCACGAAACTGCGCTTTATCTCTCGCCTGCTATAACCTCTCTTGAGCATCTGGTTATACAAACCACTTCCTGCTTTTACCCTCTGAGCGCGCTGGAGCACTCCGCCACTGCTCACATAGCCGCGGCCCACTCCATAATGCACATACACGCCATGTTTTGCCATCTTAATGCCTAAGCCAACTGCCTCGCCACTGTCTTTATCATCGTAGCGACGCTCCTTAACGGTCTTTGCCAGCGGCTTCCTGCCTGGCGCAGGCCACACTCTCACGCTCGCCTGCAACTTACCCACAGACTGAGCGCGAATCTTCGCGCCCCAGGCGCTTACTGCTGCATTAAATTCTTCCTTTGTCATCTTCTCAGTAGGTGGAGGTTATGCCTCCACTCATGCAAAAATAAAAAAATCCCCAGCCAAAGCCAGGGACAAAGCAGCAGCGCAGTTGATGCTTAACACTGTCAGGAGGTCATAACGCAGCTGCTTTATTTTTCTTACCTGCAAAAATACCACCATAGTTTCTGACCAGTCTTCCAGTCTTCATCGTAGAACCAAAACAGACGGCCTGTTTTAAGCAGCTGCTCGTCATTCAGCTCACGGCAAAGGTCGGCATACCAGGCATTCATTGCGACATACTTGTCCCAGCGGTTCACGCCTTGAGGGAATGTCATGCCGCGTGTGGCTCCTTCAACTTCATCCACCGTCCAATGTTCGCCTGTGCGGTCTTGACCGTTCCTGTCGGTGTATTTCAGTCGGCCAACATCGTAGCGGGCATATTCCTCATCATAGTGGCCGCCATGCAGACGACCGTGCTGCTTGCGCATAAACGCCCAGTAACGGTCTGGATAGCTGTCTTTCATCAGCAGAAGCATCTCATCAACGTCCTCTATCGATTCCAGCATTATCTTCTCGGTGCCAAGCCCTTTCTCTCTGGCTGTGTCCACCATTGTCTTATAACTCATCATAATCACTCACGATAAGTGGTTGCTAACTCACTGCTACCGCTATGCTCAGAGGGGTCGCGCTCCTGAACTGCTTTGTGCAGTCCTGGCATGCGCCTGTCTCCAGGCTGTTCACTGTCACGCCCTGTGTTATCGTCACCGTTGGCAGCGCTGTAGCTGCTATCGGTATGGTAAAGTCTTCTGACACAACCATCTGCTCTGACCGGCAACCGCCACAGCATGGCACATAGCTCACAACGCCTTCTACATGTAGGGTCGCCACATACTGGCCTGTACCCACTGCCTTCACGCCAACAAGCGAGAACGCTGGGTTGAACACTGGCACATTATCAGCGCATACACTCTGACACAGCTCCATGGCTATGCCCACCTGATAGAAATAGGGCGAGGCTGTGCTGCCTGCTCCTAATGTCGCAGCTACAAGGGCTGCTTTTCTTCCGCAATTTTTCATAATCAATTCTTTTTTTGTTAAACACTCTGTACCTCCTCAGCAAGAGCAAGCGCGCCGAGCACATCTTCATTGCTGCCCTTAGCGCTCATCTCCTTCAAAAGTCCCTTTATCTCCACCACGTTCCTCAGCGTCTGCACCTGGCAGCACACCAAGCGGTCAGGCACGTCTATCGTGCAAACCGTACAATTACCACAACATTTCATAATTACTTGTTTTTTGTAAACAGCGACACCGCCGCTGTCCGTCATCTCTATCTCAAAGTTTCATCAGCAAAGGTATAAGCTTAGGCAGCCCTCTCTTTCCCTCGCGCCCCATGGTCTTAACTGCCGTGTATAGCACGCCCTGGTTCTTCTGAACAAATGGGTAGAAGTCTATTATCTCCCGGGCCTTCATCTTAAAGGTTGAGCTTATCTCCTCTGCTATCTTCTGAACCATCTGCTGCTCCTGCTCACTGTCGCAGTCCACAGCCAAAACAATTTTCCTGTACATCTTCTTTCTTCTCCGTAGGCGGAGGTTATGCCTCCGCTATTCCAAACTATTAAAATCAATAGCCGCCTTCACTGGCTCTTCTATCGATACGCCGCCACCGCCCACAGCTCCTATCACTCCGCCTATGGCGCTGGTGGCTATCTCCCACACCTCGGGGTTCTCTTGCTTCAGCGCTGCTATCTGCTTAGCGTAGTCTATGCCCTTCTCAAGCATGTTCCGCTCCTTGGCGGGTACATCAGGAAGACGCTTGTTCGTTGCCACAATTTCGGCAAACCGTCCTGCTTGCTCTGCAGCTTCCATCATATCCCTGCCTTTCGCCACAAGCTCAGCAAGCATATAGTCAAATGCCTCGCTTCTCGATCCAAACACTGGCACTACCTTTTTACTGAAAATCCCCATATCTCATCCTTTTTCGTAAGCCGCGGCACTGCCGTGGCCTTTGTTTTCTCCGTAAGCCGCGGCTCAGCCATGGCCTTTGTTTTCTCCGTAAGCCGCGTCACTGCCGTGGCCTTTGTTTTCTCCGTAAGCCGCGGCACTGCCGTGGCCATCTTAAATTCCAAGTAAGCGGAGGCAAAGCCCCCGCCATTCCTTACCCGCAGCTCTCAATCGCCTGGAGCGAGCTGTCGTTCAGGCAGTAGTTATCGCGCTTCACGAACTTCGTGCCGCTCCCACAACTGCCATTACAGCCTACTCGAGGCACAAACACGGCTCCGTTAAGCGCGGCCAGCTGCTCTATGGCAGTTGTCTTGAAGTCGCCTACAGCCTGAGCGGTTGCACTGAGCACACTGTTGATGCTCATAATGTTGTTGCCCTGAGCGGTAACGGCTGGCTCCAGTGCGTTCACACGGCCATACAAGCCCTGAATGCTTGCTGCAAGGTCTGCCTTGTCACGGCCCTGACGGTTCACAAACCACATGGCTGCCAGTATTAACAGCACGGCCACAATGGCCCAGATTCCGGTCTTCTGCGACCAGTGACAGTCTTTGTTCTGGATCTTCTGGATATCCATCACATCTTGTATTGTTAGATTCTCCATATATATAATATGTATTGTCTGGCTTCTTACGCCTTCAGCCATTGGCAACCTCCGGAGGTTGATGCAAAGTAACAACAAAAAAGTCGCCACGCAATGGTTATCTTTCTCCATTGCATGGCGATTAATTGACAAAAAATGTCAACCTTAAACAATCACAACAATATATATATAATATTCAAAAAAGAAACTTATCCGTATTCCGCGACAGCGCCGTGTACACTAACCATGGTTAAGCTTATAGGCCACCGACCTCAAGCTCAATCCTGTCAAACGGCCAATGCGCTTATACAAGTTCGTGCGCCCTATCTCATGCACCACATCACCAAGCTCATCAACAACCTGCTTGTAAGCCTCCATCACCTTCGCGGTATTCCTGCGAGCGTCTTCACGCTCTTCCTTAGTCTTCCTCCCCATCATAATTCCTAATTCCTAACTCCTAACTCCTAACTCCTAATTTGTAGGCTAAGGCTCCGCCTTAGCTCAGCTCAGCGTCCTCATCGTACACGGTGGCACCGCCACCGTCCCCAAATCAACACCACCAACGCGCCCAATACAAACAAATATTTTATCCATCCATTATCATCTGCAGCATCTGGAGGCCTCTCCACTCTCTCAATCACCAGAGTGTCAACAGTCATCAGCGTGTCTGTCCTCACCTCTATGCGCACCCTGTCACGCCATACCGTGCGCTCCTTGTATTCACGCACTGTGTCGCCCATCACAGCCACATGGACACTGTCATGCACCATCACACTGTCCAAAGCCCACACAGTGTCAGCTTTCAAGTGCAGCACCGTTGTCTTCTCTCTCTCTACCTGCCTGCTACTGCCGCAGCTCATAATCATTACCATGGTAACAATCAGCGCCATCATCCACAACCGTCTCATAATTCCTAATTTATAATTCATAATTCCCCGTAGGCTAAGGCTTAGCCTTAGCAAAAAAATCGAGCAATCTCCCACTCCCTGCGCCTCTCCAGCCCTGCAAGCCTCTGGCCCTTGCTGAAGACCCAGCGACCAAACTCTTCGCGGATTGCCTCGCATAACGGAGATCCTACCCGTTCCTGGATATCAAGTGCCAGATAAGAACGCACTCGCTGCAACAATGTAGACCGACGCAGCGCATCGGTGCCGGCGTTAAAGCAGAAGTCTACAAGAGCGTCAAACTGACCTTGAGTAAGGTCAAGGCGCAAACCTCTCACATACTCCTCACATGGCAGGATATCGCCTCTCAGCAGCGTCTCAGCTTGCGCCTTAGTTATCACCATCCCAGGCTTAACGCCCTTAGTATGGCCATAGCCTATCGTCCACACTCCTGCAGGGCACTTGTAAGCCTGAAGCCTGAGCGCCTCTATCCCCTTAATATACGACATTAAAATATTACTCACTCTCATATCAATTATTTTCATATCCACCTTCTCGGTAGGCGTCGGCTACGCCGTCGCAATTATCAGCCGCAGGCCTCGCCGAAGCCGACGCCCTCAAAGCCTCCGCTAAAACCTTCACAAAGTCCTCCCTCGAAGCAAGCTGCCCCAGCATCTTAGCCGTCTCGCCAAACTCCTTCTTCATCTTCACCGACGCTTTCTCGCGCACTGACATAAATTCGACAACACAGAGAAATGCGCCAACCAGACAAGTAATCACTGGCACGCCCTTTATGGCATGCAAACAAAACAAGTCATACAAGTGGCTGAAGTGCATAAGCACATCAACACCACCTGCTATGAGCATGCCGCCTTCATACATTATAAACTTGCTCATCGTTCTCTTCAGGCCCCATGATGTCTTTATTTTACCGTTTATCCTCGCCTTGTTTATGCCACTAGCCAAGTCTACAACCATGGCGACGAAAACTATCACCATCGCCACCACCATCACGCTAAGCATGCGCTCGATATCTTCAAAAATTCCCATAATTAAATATTTGTCGCGGTTCTTGCTATTACACCGGCCCATTCACGCCACTCCTGCATCTTATTATATAGCAGGGTGTCTTGCTCGCTTTTGCCGTTATTCAGTATCAAAGCCATCTGGTCATCGTTGCTGTATCTGCTCATTATGATACGCGTTTTGATTGTCGCATAGTCAATAGAACTGGGCTGAATCAGAAACATCCTTCTGTTAATGTAAATCTTACCGTCTTCTACCTCTACACTCATATCAGCATCAAGGTCGTGCTCTTCCCAGTCTTCTATATTGCCTACTACAGTCAGAGCTATCGCCCTGCCACTCTTATGGCGCAGGTATTTTCCTGCTTCGGCATACACCTTATTTCCTTTAGTGAACATTTTTTTATATTTTTAAAGTGAGTAACTAATCGTAAATCCACATTTTTCAGCATTTTGAAGAGGGTCAAGCCAATCACCCGTATCATAGCCAGTAGCACCAGCGGGCACATAAAGCATATTCTCACCAGTATTATACGTATTTCGGCCAGCGTAGTTGCCTATATTGTCGCCAAACGCATAATAACTGCCAGGTGCTTCCATAGCTTTCACAATCAAAGTCTTTAAGGACGGGCAAGAAATGATTGCCATATTCAAGCGTGTTACGCTGGCACCTATCTCTAAATATTCCAGTTTAGCGCTTCCTCTGAAAAGTTGGTCCACGTTTAACAGACCTTCTGGTAGTACTGCCCTCACCAAGTCTGGGCATCCGTAAAAGGCACTGCTTTGTATGTCCTTAATATTTTCATCTAAGGTTATATCTGTCAACCCTTGACACTCCTTGAAAGCACTGTCTCCTATAGATTCAACCTTCGGAGGAATAACAGAGTTCTTACAGCCCTGTAATACGCGGTAAAAATCTTTGTATACGCCATTAAGTGTACCTGCATACCCTGCAATAATACAGTTTCCTTCGACCGAGGAGTCGTCCCTTAAGGCAGCCTCTCCGCTTATTGTTTCAAGTGGATTGCCAACAAACGGTGCTCCATTGCAATACCAGCCTCGAGGAAGATAAACGTTTCTTATCTTATTTCCCTGAAAACTATTACTATATAAATTTACATTCTCAGGCAGGTTTATTTCAACTATATTATTTGATGAGAACGCATTGCTGTATATATGCAGACCAATAGCGCTGCTCGGAATAACAACTTCACTAAGTAAGCAACCCGCAAACGCGTAAGAATTAACATATACAATGTTAGGAGGCAAGACCACAGTAACTAGCGGATTGTTTGAAAACGCATTGCCACCTATACTCTGGACAGTATCAGGGAAGGAAATTGACGTTAGGTTACATCCGACAAATGCCCTGTCACCGATTCGTGTTACAGGTGGTAGTTTTATGCTGGTCAATCCCATGCTATTAAAAAGGTATGCGGGCACCTCTGAGACACCTATAAAATATTCAAATTCGTCAAAAGTTTTCAGGGCGTAATATCCAAGATACTTTCTAAATATCGAGGTCTGGCTATCCACCATCAAGTCCATCTCGGTAACAAGTGCGGCTTCTTGCTTGGTCATGTATGTTTCATTTGCACATAGTCCAGCTTGCCACATTGCACTCAGAACTTCAGGATTGGTTGCGCTCGTCATAAGGATGGTATCGTCAAACAAACTTAGTTCTTTTGTCACTGTCTTTAGGACACTATTATTAAACTTTCTCTTTAATGTCAATGTTAATGTGCCTGATATTACTTCAAGACTGTTCATGTTACGGCGCAGACGGCACGTGGTCAAACTACTTTCTTCTATTGTAACATACCCGCCATCGAACAATTCGCCGCTTAGTTGCCATTCTGCTAACATTACACCATTAACATTCTCTGTTGTGGTTGTCCATGAGTAGTCATTAATATCATCATTTATATTTGCGGAACCAATCAGTGTAACATTTTGCGGGTATATACGAGCATTAACGTATAAAGTAGTTTCCATTCGCACTGTACTTCCAGATGTAGGAATATGAACTGCTGTAATAGTTAAAGTGTAGCCATAACTTTCTGATGTGGTTAATTTTCCCGTTTCTTGGTTTATGCTGAGCACAGCGCTAGAACTGCTTGTTTGAGCATAGTACTTTACTTCTCCTTTGTTTTGACTAAATATCACAGCTGTAAATTGTGCAGTATCGCCTGCGTAAATACTTGTCGGGCCGCTCAGAAATATACTGTCAGGAGCATAGATATATAACTCATTGGTCTTATCGAAGACCTTGTCACCAAATGTAGAGACAATAAGGTCGGCTATTTCTTGGTCAGCAGCAGACAGATAAATGGCTCCTTTCAAACTTAGCTTGCCTCCGTTGCTCTTGAATGCCGCTATACGTTTAAACACCAGCTTGCTCACATTCTTCCAGTCTATATTATCGAGGACAAGCGTACACTCAGAATCATCTGCAACTTTACTCGAGAGCCAATCAAGTACAAGGTCTGCTGATTTAGTTACCAGCGGACAGCCTTCAACGGTAAGCGATAATAAATTATTTAATGTCTCAAAACTTAAAGTATTCAGCTTTGGAAGCTGTTTTAACTCAACTGCCTGCATACTTCCAGGCAGCTCAATCGATTCCACTGGAGCACCAGGTGCAAACACAACGCTCGTGAGTCCACTCCCGTAAGCCTTCAGCGTCTTGAAATACTCATGAGCTGACAAGTCGAGTGTTGTCAGTCCCTTGCATCCTTGTATATCCAGATATTCAAGGCGCTTCACTTGTGATAGTCCTGAAATCGAAGAATTAAACATCGTGGTGTTCTCATTCAGGCTGCTGCCTATAACTACCTTCTTCAGATATGTGCCTCTATCCTCGTCATACACGCTTGAGAAGTTTATATTGCTCAAGCGGTGCATGATACCGCTTAGGTCAACGCCCTCAAGATTCATGGCTCCATAGATACGCACCGGGTCGCCAATATTCAAGGTCAGGCTCTCTGGTATGTTGAAGCTGTGAGATTCACCAGCTTGCAGTGCCACTCCTGTCTCTAATGGGTTATATACTCCATAGCCGTAGTTCATAGCTACACCAGCAGTAATGCCAAATGACCAGCCGCCAGCGGTGTTATTGACAACCTTAAACTCCAATACCTTATTCTTAAAGTCGCCACTTACGAACTTGGAATCATACAGCGAGAATCGCTTAGATAGCCACCACTTACGGTGTGATACACGGCTGCCCTGCAGCATCAGGAGGTTATTCTTGCCTGCATCTGTGTATGGTGACACGTATTTATACTGAGCATCCTGATTATACACTTTTTCGCACCACTTAGCTGCTTGCTCGTCGTTAAACATCCTGACAACATTCGCATAGCTCAGGCCATTAGCATATAGGGCATTGTCTACCTTAGCCACTATCTCCATAAACTCAGCATCGCCTTCAAGCATGTTCCAGAGCACGCTGTCATGGCCAGCATAAGCGTACACGTTCTCATCGCCTCCTTCTGGGTCAATGCTCTGCCTGTCAATATCTGGAGCAAATACGAGTACACCATTGTTACGAAGTCCGTTAATGGTATCGTTGTCATAGTTGATGAAATAGAAATGCAACCCATCTTCACTGGTAAGCATTGAGTTCTTAACAGTCTGGTCGACTGCGCCAAATCTCATCAGATACACATAGTAGGCTGCCATCATATACACATTCATGTGATGCCATTTCTCAATAGCAAAAGCATCAGCATTGCCGTTGACTCCGTTCAGCCATAAGCTGAAGGCCTTCAGGTCTGCTGTGTTCGGGGTCTTCGTGTCTGGATAACGCGACTCAAAGGCTTCATCCCAACGAGCATCAAAGTCGCTTACATCTGTAAACAAGGCCAGAGCATCACCATTATTCAGCACTTCCCAGCACTGCATTCTGCTATTGTCAAAACCAGGTATATCGGTAAATCCAAAAACATTTTCCGTGCTCTTGTCATTGTTAAAATTGTATTTGCCGATAAATATTGGCGCGTCGTTCTTCGTGCGGCGGTAGAACATCAATATAGGGTAGCCGTCAATGGTTGTTCTCACGTCATAAGGATAGCCGTTGGCTATGGCCTTATTCTGGGCTTCTGTCCTGAATACATATTCTCCGTCAACAGTGGCGTTATACAGCACATCTTGCCACAATCTCGCAATACCTGTGTTGTGAGTTCCTGAGGATTCGGCGAAGTCTGCCTTCATACACCAGCAGTTAACAGGTACGGCGCCTTCCTTGAAACTATATAGCTTGTCTTCTATTTCCTTGCCTGCACTGTCATAGACCTTGGTCTGCGCTAATTTCTGGGTGTATAGGCGGAAGTTCTTTTTCGGGTAAAGCATTGAAGACGTACCTTGTGGGCGCATGGCCGCATTGGTCATCTTGAAGGAGCGTGTAGGGTCTTGCAAGTTGGTATATTCAACATCAACAACTATCTGGGTGTCTTTGTTGGTTGCGTTCTCAAGTGTTGGTATATCTCCAGTCACAAGCATCACGGGTATTGATGCTGTCAGCTTGTCAATGTCAAAGATATTATCGGTAGTAATATCGTTGCGGTTATAGGCTGCGGTCATGGCCAGCACACTGTCCTGATATAGTATGTAGTTATTCAGAACCTGGTCACTGGTCAGCGCATTGTCATAGCATAGCACCTGCCTCAAGGCTATCTCGCACTCATCAGTAGCAGAGAAGCTCAGAAGTGCATCGCTCTGAATGCGGTCGCTGGCGGCGATAGTTGTAGCACCGCTCAGAATACCATTGACATATATAAATATAAGGCCTTTATTGGTCACGCCCGAGCGTCTGTTAATGACTAATGTCAGACGGATATTCTCCTCACTCTTGTATCTTACTTTAAGCTCACTGCCGCCGCGGCTTCTTACCGTCATAGATGATGCTGTAATCAACAGGCCAACGTCGTCGCTATTGAGTAAATCACAGAGCACAGCGTCGTCATTCGTCACGTTCTTGCTTGCCAGTTCTATCTCTATCGTCTTACCTTGGGCTGTTGCTTCAACGGCTAAAGGGGCATAGTTAAATTCAATCTTTCCGCCTGAGGTCAGAACAAGACTGTTATTTATCCAGCCGCTGGTCTTGTTCCATGCTATGCCTGTAATTTCCGCGCTTCGCTCTCCGTCTACCCATGTCTCTTTGTCAAAGCTGTTGTTGCTCCTGCCTGACGCACGGAAATTCAGTTGCCTGGATTCTGTTATCTCTGCTATGGCCATGGTAGTCTTTGCTACCTTCAGTGGCAAATTATAGCTAATGCCGCTAGTTAATACCAATGTATATTCTCCTGGTTCTGACATTAGGATATTATATTCCACTTCAGAGCCGTTTGGTATACCGAGCTGCGCAAGCTGTGTGTCGCCTACATTAATATTCACGGGGGTAACAGCGAGCTGCGCAGGGTTGTACACTGCTATGCGTATAGGGCATGGCACATACTGCACAGCCTCTATTCCTTGAGTGTCAAGATTTGCGCGCTCATAGGCTGTGGCTATCATCACTGACGATTCTCCGCTGCCAAACATCAGGTCTCTGGTTAGCACCTCGGTGTAGAACTTTTCGCCTTCAACGGTTGTATAGGCTCTAATGTCTAACCTATGTACTCCATTACCGTAAGCCGAAAGCGGTATATTCTTCGTTCTAGTAACAGTAGATTCTACCACTTCGTCGGTAGTCTCAAATGGCAACTGCTCGCCGTCAATCCACCATTCAACTATCTTGCGGCCATATCCGCTCAGGCTGAAACTAACCTGCGCTATATCATCCTGTGCGGTATACACCTTAGATATATCAATTTCGTCGCTTAATGCTAAATCTACAACCAGGAATGTGACACCTACGGTTGTAGCTGCCAGCGTCGTCTTTCCTACTACGCCAATAGTAATATTGTTAGTGCCTTCATCAAGATACTTGTCCACATTGAAGTTCACTGTCGTGCCTCGTCTGTACTGCTCGGTGACAACGGTCTTAACAGCTCCGCGGGTGATAGTGTATGTTACAATAACATCCTCACCTACTGACTGACCTTGCTTGTTAACTGTATCAAATGTAAACTGGATATAATTGCCCTCTTTTCCTTTTGGTATAGCAGCATAAGATGGACTAAGCAGCGCAATACTCGCGCTGTAGTTGAATGGAGCGTCAAATGTTCCAAGAATAAGAGTTGTCTGAGTGGTGTCAGCTAAATATTTATCCCTGTTCTCCTCATCGGCAAACACAATATATCTATTGTTACTGCTATCATAGTAAAGGACGCCGAATTTGCCCTCAAGCGTCTTCTTGATAAATTCCTGTACTTGTTGACCGGTCAGAGCCTCCCAGTCTGTATGTTTATTAATATCCATCATACTATGCTATTTACGTATTCAACAGTTGGTATCATCAATCGCGTTGTTTCGCCGTCAGTTCTTATAATGTCAACCTGATAAGCATTAGAGGCGTATTGCTTATAGACTATAGAGGCAATAGTCGTATATCTCGGAGTACTGAGGTTAATGATGCTCAAGTCTTTTGTTATTTTAATTATCAGACGCTCGCCAGTATGTTCCATTACTTCAATGCCGTCAGTAGTAACAAGGCTTACCTGAGGAGAGCCTGGACCGCAAACCAGTTCTATCTCGGTATCTTGCTTAATAAGTCCCTCAGCGTTGGTAATTAATATGCCTCTATTTCCAGAGGCATATAGATAAATACCGTTATCCCTCTTTACCCACACGTCCCAGCCATATAATTTCAAGTCGCTAGTTACGCCTTGAGTAATTATTCCCTTGTACGTCTGCGTGCCAACAGATATCGTGTCTGTATCTGATTGACTAACGCTCAGCGCCTTGGTATAATCCGCAATCTCTTCCTTGCTCACATATCGAGGCTGTTCTACTATTATGTCAACAATCTTGCAATCTGACGGTTTGACAAACAGCTCAATATCTATGTCAAGATTAAAGGTGCTTTCTCCATCTGTCTCGCTAGGTGTGCCTGACGCTTCTTCATTGTAATATACAATTTGCAGCTCATTACGCTTACAGCTTCGTATGCTGCATCCTTCAATGCGACCAGTGAGTTCAATATCGTAAGTTCCTGTTCTAAGGTCTTTGCATAGCACGACTACCTGGCCACCAGCAGCATCGTGCTGAGACCATTCTACTCTTATAGGCTTATTCTGCAAACCTTTCAATAATCGGACGCTCAAGTCCTCAATCCTAGACAAGTCTACAGCCTCTTGTGTTGTCTTCTTCCTGAGTGTTAAAAGCAAATAAAAATCGTTGCCTTCTACAATTTTAAGCATAATAATTACTTTTTATTTTTCCATTCTTCCTTGTTAAGCCAGGGCTTCTCATTATACCATACGCCACTGCCAAAACAAGAGCGTATCGCTTCCCATACTAAGCGGCCAGAGAGATACATTGCGCGGACAGTTCGACCGCCAAACATGGCCACAGCTAGTCGTGACGTACTAAGTAGCTTCTTCATCTTCAAATGTTAAATAGAGCGTATTCGGGTCATAGTTTCCAGATATAAGCATTGCCTCAATCTCGGCTTGTGTATAACTCGTATCGATAGCGCGCACTGTGACAGACTTGACTGTTTCCTTAGACAGAGTTTCGGCTGCCTTCTTATTCTCCTCAGCTCGTCCATGGGCATACTTTGCCACATCCTTAATAGCACCACCTACACGCGCTGCTGTGTTAGCCTCAGGAAGCACCTCTGTACGTACTCCCTCTACCGTTGCCAATATCTCATCATAACTCTTCGCCATATCCTTGTTTTTTTCAGTAAGCCGCGGCACTGCCGTGGCCTTTGTTTTCTCCGTAAGCCGCAACTCAGTGTGGCCTTTGTTTTCTCCGTAAGCCGCGGCACTGCCGTGGCCATCCTATCTCCTATCTCCTAACTCAAGGGCATTCCGTCAAGCTAAACCCGCACCCCTTGCCCCATTGAGCATTATCAACATTCTCTATATCGACTATTTCTTCACCCCTCCAGTCTGCTGTCGTTAGCCAGCGCTCCTTGCGGGCGCGCCTGCCTTCCATCAGCATTGCGAAGATAGTCATTAATATCTCACGGCACAAGGACAACGCCATCGCCACTTCCTGGTAATTGCCTGTGTCTTTCACATGGGTCATCACGCTCAAGGAGTAGTGTCTGACAACTTTCTCACCGTCGTTATCCCAGCGCTCACCGTCCTGAACTATCATAACATAGGGGTACTTCAGACGCTGCGCTATACCACTCTGCCTCTTGTCATCATTCAAGTCAACAAAGTGCATCTCATTGTCTGTATGGCCAACCTCAGGAATCGCCCTGCAAATCCTCTCAATATATTCCGCAACTTTCATAATTCATAATTCATAATTCATAATTCCTAGCAGGCTAAGGCTTGGCCTTAGCTCTCATCTTCAACCTCCTGTTCATCACTCTGAACGCATCCATACATTCCATGGTCCTGTACTTCTCCATATTAGACACATCATCGCCAACAAAGGCATCGAATATCTCCAGCCATGGTGTCACAGTCCTTTTTTCACCATGTGCCTCGCCTTCGCCATCGCCAGAAGGAAACAGCCAGGGAAAGCTTCGAGACAGCCAGCTGCGTATTAATGCGAAATTTATGAACACGGCCATCTTCTCCAAGCGGCCTACCTTCTTCAGCTCTCTCATATTAGCGTCAATGTTCACTTCACTAAACACTTCACCAGGCTTATTATACAGCGAGGCTATAAACATATCTAAGCGCTTCTCGTCATCAGGATGCAGAGCTGCCAACTGATAGAAGGTGTCAACAGTCATGTACTTCTGCAAGGTCACGCCCTTGAGCTTAGGCAATGGGGCGCACAGAGTACCAAGCTGTTTAATAAAGAAGTCATTATGTGGCATCATAATGTCGCGAAGCCATGAAAGGCGCTCCATCAGCGCCCACACCTGATACTCTCCCAAACGTCCAACTACATTCATCGGCAGTCTCAGCAGCGACTCGAGCAAACGCGACACGGCTCTATACATTGAGGCTCCGCCACTCTCACAGCTCATCCACCACTGCACCACAGCCCTGTATTGCCGCTCAGATAGTGCGCCCCAGCGCTCAGGTATATCTACAACCCTGCGACGCATGCCTATCAGTCCCTTGTATTCTATTACCACCTTCATAATGATTCATATTGTACACAGCGGCACCGCCGCTGTCAAGCCCAAAACGCACGCTTCCCATCATTATCCCTGTCAACACGCTGCTCATCTCCCATATACTCACTAGGTATATAGGTCCTGATAAATGCCAACAGGCTCACACGCTCGGCCTCGGCGTCGCGCTCCATCTGGTTGAGCTGGCGGGCTATCTCATCATTGCTGGCTCCTCGGGAGGTGTCACCGTCCAGACTCCTGCTCACAAAATACATGCCTCGGTCGGTAATGCTTCCAGTCTGCAAGAGCAGACGAATCATGGCCAGGCGTATAAGATAGCGGCCGCAGCGTATACGGAACCTTTCAAGGCTACAGTCCTCATACTTCCACTTCTCAGAATCTTCCATACCTGCCTTCAGCGAATCATACAGCGGTTTGCCAATCGTGGCTGCAAGGTGCATCTCTTCAACTGTCTTCAGCTCTGGCAACAAACGTAGAAACAGCACATGAGAGCGGTTGATAAACACTACATCGCTCACCTCGCCGGTGCTTCTCACTATGCTGCCCTTACGCTCCATGGCGGCAGGACACTCGGAATAAAGCGGAAAGTTTCGCTGATCTCTCTCCAGTATATCGAGCAGTCCGTCAATAGCATTGAAACCGCGGTTCTTGAGCATCTGCTTCAGCGCATCTTCCTGATACTTATAGGCACCCTTAAACGTCTCTGTCTCCTGCCTCTGCCAGCCTTGATCTGTAAGTCTCAGCTGGAGCGCATCGTAATTACTCCACAGTGCCAGGCACACCACAGCGGTCTGAGCTGCTTTCACTGCCAATTCGTAGGCTGCACTGGCGCCGGCATCTCCATTGGCATCAGCCTCGCCATTACATATCTCCGCCAGCTTATCCATCAGCTCCGTCCCTAACAATGGCAGCAGATACATGTCCTGAGCCACACGCAGCGACCCCTCCATCTTCTCCCATGACAATGATGCTGATACAGGTACATACTGACTCATCAGCCTGCCGTCATCCCAGTTTTCTCTCTCTATCACCAACATAATTCATCACAATTCATAATTCATAATTCATAATTTGTAGGCTAAGGCAATGCCTTAGCTCTGCCTTAGCTCAGCTCAGCGTCCTGCTCGTACCCGCCCCACTGTCGAGAGTCGTCAGCACAGTGTTCCTGAATCGCAGCTCACAGTCTGGCCATCCGTTAAGCTTCATGAACAGCTCCAACGGGTCTAGTATGTTTTGCCTATCTATCCAGGCATTGGCTATGTTAACAAGGAATGCCTCTCGAATGTTTGAACCGCCCTGATTGCCTGCGTAGGCTCCGCCAGGCATGCCGGCGCCTAAAACATTTGGGTTGACCATCAAGGCGAATAATATCTCACTATTCGCTGCCGCACTGGTCACAAGGTTCTCGCTGCCTGCTGCCATCTTATTGTCAAGGGCTGTAATCTTCCACTCTTCTTCAATCCTGGCATTGCTTTCGTTCACTGCGTAATTAGTAAACAACGGCTTTTCTGCGTTCTCGGCTCCACAGAGGTTGGCTTCTACTTTGTCCATGAATGCGTTAATATCTGCCTGTCTCCTCTTCGTGTCTCCCATATAGTCCTGTATCGGGAACTTTCTATCCCAGTAGCTGTATGGTATCTGGATATGCCACTTCCATGTCACTTGATTCTTATAGGCTTTCTTCAAGAACTGAGGAACAAGATGGGCTATGTCTATCCATCCGCTTACCCATACAGGCCACCAGATAGGCTCACCGTATATGTCATCATTAGACCAGCTGTCGCGGACAGCATAAACAAAACCGTTCTTTGCCTGACCCATAAACTTCAGCAAATCGGCTTGAGCTTCTGGATCGTAATCACCAAGCAGCGGAAGCGTCCAGTACTGACCTTCTGGAGCATAGTCCCAGGAACCTGCTACATAGGCGAGCTGATTGCCGTCGCTGGGAACGCCGAAGCGCACTTGCTGTGCGTTCAAAGCATTAATGCCTATAAACTCGCCTGCTGCATTGGGCACAAACTGAACGGCGCCACAGCCAAACTTCAGATAATCTCTCAGCACTTTCTCCATATAGCGGCGAACGGCGCGGCTGGCAACAAATTTCTTTACTCTCTCGTCGTCTACAGGTTTCAAAATCTCATTGCCGCGCTCATCATAGCCGTCAACAACACAGGGATAGATACCTTGGCCTAAGGTCAACTGCCTCAGGAATCTCAAACCGGTATTAAGAACTGTCGTAGAGCGTATTATCTCGGTTGCTCTCGTTGGCCAGTCATTATCTGCGCCCCATGCCACAACACGGTCTTTGCCAACAAAAACACTATCATGCCTGCCGTCACTATATGGGAACAGCGCACGCCTCCGCTCCTCTGATGCTTTCGCATCGGTGAATGTATCAGCCCACATATAGGCTGAGTACATCATCATAGGAGTACCCTCCTTGTTAAACATTATCTCCATATCTTTTCTCAGTATGCGGCGGCTCTGCCGTCGCCTTTTAACTCCTAACTCCTAACTCTTAACTCCTACTGTACACAGCGGCACTGCCGCTGTCCTAATCCCAAGTCACCCGCTTCCCATTATACTCAAGGAAGTTGGTAATCTTTACAGGGTACGGGTGCCCCTCATCATTACCCTTACAGTCGCAAGGCTGCACGCCCCTGAAGCGCTGCTTCTTCATATTCATCCTGTTCAGTCCGCAAGCGTAGGCCTGGGGAATAAAATACAGTTTTCCCTCACCTGTCACAATCTTACAGGAGAAGATACGGCGTTGCCCAAACCTGTCCTCCCTCACATCGATATCTGCCAGCATTGTCGCGGCATCTATCGTCTCCACAACCTTCTCAGTATGCTGCGGCTCTGCCGCAACTGTCTTCATCTCACTCATAATCATTCTTAGTAAGCGATGGCTCTGCCGTCGCCATCAATCAAACACCCTATCAAAACTATAATCAAAAACATCATCAGCTGCTGGATTAACAGGCTCGAATACCGCACGCAACTGACCTATACGCTCAGCATATCTCCAGCTCACAACCACATCGTCAGGCATATTATTCGGACGCACTCGCTCAGCTTTCAGTTCTGTAACCACAATCTCACGCCAACCGCCATCAGCCGCCTTGACGGCTACCCATGGACTCTCACACATGTCTATCACGGTCGCATATCTCGCCCTGCTCAACCAACCGCTGTGCATCTTATGCAACACCTGAAGAACACCATCTGTTCTAATCAACTTGCCATTGGCATAACCTGTTGAAGATTCAAGCTCAACGCTCTCAGTATCTGAGCCTGTCATCAGTAGTGTCTCATACACCCCGAACATATTTAAGAACATCACTTCTAAAATGTGTGGTGCACTCAAATTGTCATACTCAACTTCACACCGAACACGGTCATATATCTTTTCACTGTCTTGAAGCTGGAAGTCATAATATAGAACACGCCATACATCATCCCAACCACCAAGAACATAACTAACTGCACCCCCTACGCTGGCATCCAGTTTCGCCCACATTCCTTCACTGTTATCTGGGAGCTGTTTTTCGGCATAGCTCACTACTCCAGCCTTATTCACATAAGCAAGGCCAACTGACACAGCTCCAAAACTCACCCAGTAATACAATGGGACCGACTGACCTACGCGAACCTTGCGCTGGCGGTCTTGAACGCCGAAAAACAGATTATCACCAATCAACGGGAACGACATCTTACGCCTGTTATACACAACAAGCGTTTCCTGCCATGCGTCTCCCACAACTCGCCATTTAAACGTGCACTTAGGCATAAGCCCTGCCTCGTTCATGTCATCGAGCATATTATAATGTAGGAGGCAGTAACGGTTAAGCATTTCCTGAAGTCCGCTTATTGTGATAACACCATTAACTGCAACATATTCTGCCTGTCTATGCAGCACCTCTATTCCAAGGCCTGCTATAACTGACATTTCTATTTCAACCGTCTCGCTGGCCGATAATATTCTCAGCTCATCGCACTCTGAAGACCATCCTAATATAGGCAAACCAAATCCAGACATATCAATTCATTTAATAACATTATTATATATTCTTACAGGCATCTGCAGGCCGACAAGCCTATTCCTAACCTGAAATAATCTCACACTCGCTCTTCTTCATAATAAGCAGCAGGTTCAAGCAACCCTACCTATCATAAACAACCCAGTTCACGACCCCGTCAAATTTCTGGAACTTATAACCAAGCTTCTTCATCACAACCGTCACGTCTAAAGCTGTACACTCCACCATCTCACGAAATTCATAGGCCAGCTCACCGCTCGACTTGAACAGCATAGCCTCCTGTTCACCAGTGGGTGAGTACAACCCCTCCACAAGCTCCGCAAGCGCATCACGTATTTCTAACATCACACTCATCTTATACCCAGCCTCTCATTATAATTATCCATCTCCGTATGCAGCAGCTCTGTCGCCGCATAGCACAAAATTACAAACAACATACCACACAACCAAGGACAGCGTTAAGAGTCAATCAACACAGCAACCTACACAGTATATGCAGCAGCCTTGGCCTTTAACATTTCAACCTCACCAGATAAAATTGCAACATTACCAGCTAATCAGCCCCGCCAACCCACCCTGCGCCTTAACGTAACAAACGCAACAGCGACTCTGCTTTAGCTTTCTTGTCGTAACCTTTGACGTTTACCCACTTAGAACCAAGCAACCCTTTTACTCGTTTCTGTACAATCCACACCGTAACAGGAATACACCCGTCATAAACCTCTGTCGAAATAATTCTAAACATAAAAATTAAAATATAAAGTAAAACAAAAATATATACCAAATCATCAAATATTATATATCCAAATCATCAAATATTACAACCACACACGAAAAACCCAAAAAATTAAAAAAATCCCTAAACAGCAACATTCTAGAGGCCTGAACCAATACTTCACCCCTTCTACTTTCCTCTGCACCCCTCCGCGCCCTATTAAAACATGCGCCAACGCATGCTCTTTTTTACGGATATATGACGGGCTAGACTCTGCCGTCAACAAAGTTCGTATTAGTTTTAAGGAGATGGCCGTACTTGGTCCAAAGTCTTTTATCGATCGTGTCGCCGAAATGAGTCGCTTCCTCTGGCCTGACCGTGTCTTTTCGTTCACTAGTCTTATCCTTCTGATACCGTCCATCACGTTCAACAACACGAGTGTTTTGCATACTGATCACCGTAAATTTACAACGGGAGGCATTTATTCTGAACAAAGGCATTCTGGCATCTGTTTCGTTCATGATCATAGATAACAATAGATACTTATCATGTTGTGGCGGTTCCATGCCTGCATGTACTTTTTGGATTATCGACCAGCCATGTTTATTGAGTCTGTCAATAAACAGCTCGTTGTAACTTTTTTTGCTATTTGCTCTTTTTGCGTCTCCATATCTATCTCTATAGAGTACAACAGTCTTATAACCATGATGAGCATAATAGGCGCAAAACTTGTCAGCCAGGGCATTGACCTCAGTGTCCTGCTCGTCATCACGCCTAACAAACAATTCATTGATTACAGCATCTACTACTCTGTCACTTGATGAGTGACTAACATAGTCATAATGTTTTTCCTGGGCAATGCTCAGGAATGATGCAGTGCTACCCCAGTCTGGAGTAATCTCAAGCGGTTGATTAGGGTCACAATCACCATCATATCGACTATCATTTACACTAGCCAACTTTGACCAATCATAAGAAACATTCTCAGCAAAATCTCTAATATAGCCATCGTTATAAGCGTTATAATACTTGTGCTTATCGTCAAGTCGATAATAACAATGATCTACGCTGTCAATCTTATAATTAAGTATCTCGACCATAAACGAAAGTTTATCCATCAATTCATACTGATTGACGATGTAAGACATTCCCACGTTTGCGATATTGTCAAATATCGACCCAAGTATAAACAAGGTGCCCTCCTTACTAACGAACGGTGTGATAGTTTTCCTGAGCCGTGCGCATTCATTCCAGAGTTCACTGAATAATTTCGCGTCATTAGAAATCTTAGCCTCTATTAACTGCATCTGCATTCCGACAAGCCTATTCCACACATGAAATAATCTCACACCTCGCTCTTCTTCGTAATAAGCTGCAGGTTCAAGCAACCAGCGTTGTTCAGCTGTATAAGGCATTGAAGACGTGAAGCAGTTGCCGTGGTGCTTAAATATTGGACAACGCGACCTCTTTCCAAAAATATGCTCATTTCCTCTGTTGGTGGGTGCGACTTCCTGGTCAAATTTATCTTTATTCAGGGTAAGAGCTTCGTCTGTGATGTTATAGTCCGCATTAGGTCCACGACTGTTACCCTCCTGAGTCAATATATACAAGCAATGCCCATTACTAAATGATATACAATGGTCATAACTCATAATTTTCTCATAAGGACGATACCATCCTGGTGGCGGAACCTTACAGACTACATAATCACCCTGCTTGGTGTCATGATTATAAGGTCTGTAGCCTAGTCGCTCCAGCATATTAAATGTAGAAGGCAGTGTCTTAGTGAGCGCCTGGCCTATCGTCCTCTGAGTTATTGTGGTCACACCTCTAGGCATCAGCCTTACATTCTCGTCGACTTCCATACCAACAATAAAGGATTTGCCGGTACCACGCGAGAATATCGCATATTTATTTTTTGCTGGCAACATCAGGAACTGATATTGTGCCGGATTAACTATAATATCCTCCATATTACAACCTCCTTACAATCTCCCGTTCCCTCTCACTTAGTTCAATAGGTATTGCTGCTGCTGCTGCTGCTGCTGCTGCTGCTGCTGCTGCTGCTGTCTTTACACGCTCACCAACATCACTACGCACGAGCAAATGATTTCCGAACAGCCCTGCCCTATTTGGATGCAAATCCAGATTTCTCAATACCTCAGCTTCATCTCGATATATACACATAGATTCGCCGCCTCGAGCCATTGTTTGAAACTTGCTTATTGAAATTACCTCATCAGGATACAAGTACTTCGGTAATCTCTCAGGCTTCTTCTGAGAATCACAAGCTGCTAGCATTTTTGTAAGCCTTGGAGAACTGCACAGCAACACATCGCCGATAAGATTAGTAGCAAAATTGCATTTTACCAATGCCCCATTACTAAACTTTATTTGTTCACCTACTATAATCGCAGAGCAGCAATCAAATATTTGCCCAATCGTCAAACCAGGACCAAACAAAAAGAATGGGATATTTTTCTCTGAATACCATCGGCATATCTTCGTGAATATTGAAAACGGTGGATTGTCTATTACCACACCATTATCAGGATATTCAGCATTTTCATAGTCACCGCCTGGAAAGAAGGGTCGAAGAATCAGCTTCCCAGTCATGTCATGTATGCTCTTCACATACTCAACCACAGCCTCATATACATCTTGAGGCGTATAACAATCATCAGTTGTCTTAGCCTTGTCGGTGAATTTTGCCACAAAGCTTTCGTAGTCATTAAATACAATAGGATTATTACTTCCTCCTGTTCGCTTCATATACTAAGTTTCCATTATATCCTTCGCCTCTTCCTCGTTTATCAGAGTGTATGGTGAGTCTATCAATTCTTTAACTTGCTCAGCGGTCATAGTTCTCACATCGTTGATGTCCATAACGGTATTATTTACCTGAATAAAGAACTGGGCCTTCTCCATCCTTTTCGGATCATCAAGAGCCGCCGGTTTGTCACCAATTATATCTTTGAGCGTCTTCATTGCTGCGTTCCAGGTCTTCAAGTCGCCCCTTAGCCTGCATTCCCTTATTAGTTCAAGCTGATGCTTTACCTGCCATGCAAACCAGAAATCCCAATCAAAAGTGTGTTGGGTCTTATACACATCACGCGCCAGCGCTATGTCCTTCCGTGCCATGGTCGCCGAGACATTATATTTTACTTTCATAATCTGCACAACTTGCAGATCATCAGGATAATCATCCAGAAGTCGGGCCGCCTGCATCACCCTCTTAAACTGTGCCTCACAACGTTCTGGGAGTGGATTATTCTCAGGGTCCAACAAATGCGCCCTCACATCATCCACGCCCAACGTTCTCAACGACGGATATTTATTCTCCTTCTTCATCATCATTCACTTTATTCGTGCACAGCTGTCACGTCTTCCTAATCACAAACGTCTCGCCACTTCATACTCTATTCTAGTCTTTTCAGCCTCCAGCTTTTCTATCTGCTTCTCTATCTTCAACCTCTTTGGACACTCTGGCAATGGATTCTCAGATTCCTGACGTGTTTCTGCTTGATATAGCAAAAAATTTTTCTTTCGTCTTATCATATCGACGATTGTCTTCCTCCTTGAGACAAGCTCCTGACCCGTTTTATCCGTCAAGTCTTCCTCCACATCCTTCTCATCCTCTTTGTCTGCTGGCGAAGGATCTGGCGAAATATCTTCCTCCTTAGGTAGCGCACCATTCTGACAATAGTCTTCTCTCATCTTATACAGCTTGTCCATATAACCGCTCAGCTGGTCTATCTCATCACTCAAGTCCTTCCTCTGTGTGATAACCTTCTGGTCATTACTCTCGCCTAGCTCTGCCCTTTGCCTCACTAGCTTCGCCCGCTGGTTGTACGCCTTGCCGAAATTCTGTGTTAACAGTTGTATAACCTTCGGCACATGCTTCTCTGACGTTGCATCATCTTGCGATTCCGCCATCTGTTCTGCCTCGGTTCTCATCAGTTCTGCAGCTTTCTTTTCTGTTAGCGGTGGTTCCTTCGCCTCTTTATCGTTGGCCACGTCAACATCTACGCCCTCTGTAAATCTCGCGTCGTTCGGATTATAATACACTTGCACTAGCTCCCTCATACAAACTGCCAGCTTCTCCCTAGTCCAGTCACGCTCACCCTTCTGCACAAGCATGCGCTGCACCTGTTTCTTATAACCACTCTTGGCCAGTATCACCAAACCCTCAGCATACTTGCGCTTCTGCTGGGGCACATTTAACCAGGCTATGGCTTCACGCCTGGCATCAAAATAATCTTTAGTCAACTTCATACCTTATATATTTGATAGCGCAAATTAACGCAAAAAAAAGCGCAAAAAAGAGGACAAAAAAAGCGCCAGTGCATCACTGCACCGGCGCTGACAAACATAAACTAATAAACTATGCAAGTATATTATCCACATCGCCCTCATACTCTAGAGCCTTAGCACCCGTGTATTGGAATTTAAACGATGCTTGATTGCGAGCGGTCGCACCCGCTCCAGTTGTCATGCCGTCGTCTTCCACACGCATTGCGCCTCTGTCCTTGTCGCCCATCAGATAGTACTTGCCATTGTTATCCTTTACAATAAGGAACATCTTGCGGTCTTTCACTGCGTTGGCAAAGCCTAGAAGCTTCTTCCTGAGCTTAGGAGCCACATAGCTAAATTCATAGAGGAAAGACTTTCCGCCTGCCTCGCCCTGCTCGGTAATCTTGAACTCACTCGTACCGTCTTGGAACTCGAACTTATAAGCTTTCTTCCCCTCTTTCATCACAAGATCACCTACCAACACACCAGCCGCCTCAAGTGTCGTACCCTCAGCTACTGCCGGCATGTCTGGCCAGGCGTCCACATCTGAGTGGTAGCCATATATCATGAATGGCGCTGTACCGCCCATATTGTCTCTGTCGCTACACTCAAGCGTCAGGTCAATGTCTGCCAGTGTCACACATCCTGTTTCTGCCATAATCGTCAATATTCGTTAAACGTTATATTTTCAGTAGGCGGAGGCAATGCCTCCGCTATTCTCACTCTGCTGATGGGGTCAATGGCTGGTCATTTACACACAGCAGCTCTTTACCGATGTAAGTAAACTGACAACCAAACACATATTTGCCAAGAGCCTTAAACATGTAGTCATCTGGCACAGCTTTGATAGTGCGCATATCGCTCACCTTGTCGAAGCCGTACACCAGGTTAGGCTCTACAGTCAGCATCACGAAGTGACTGCCTTCTGGTAGGTCTGGCACGCGTACAATCTCACACATGCCCTTGCTGCCATAGAGGTACACCTGTCCAGTCTCATCTGGGTTCTGTCCTGGCTGATGCACGTTAGGATGCTCGTCAGCAAACCAGTCATCATACAAGTCACCTACCTCGTCGCTCACATAGAGCTTGCTTTTGGTGTTCTTGAAGATTCTGGTACGACTGCGCCACATCTTCAGCAACTGGTCGCCCACGGTGGCGCGCTCAAATTTGCCAGTAGCTATCATATTACCTTTTTCTACAGTAATATTGCCAGCAGCTTTCTCTGCCTCTACAATAGTACCCCAGCCGTCAAAAGAGTCACTGATGTCTGTCTTTGAGCCAGTCTTGTCAAGCTTTGCTGTAAACAGACATCCCAGGAGGTCGTTAGACGCCTGTTTCAGGATCTCCTGGACGAGCCAAAGCTCAAATGGATGCTTGGCTATGTCCAAACCTCCACGAACCTCTGTCACATAACTACGACGGTAGCGCTCAGGTTCGTCAAGAACCTCCATAACAATAGGGTGTACGGTCAAAGTGCGAGGCACGAATGCGCCAATGTTCTTCAATCCCTTAAACACACCAGTGTACTTACTTGATACCTTGGTGATTATCGACTTGGTAAATGTGTAGCTGTCGGTTACATCTCCATAACCTGTAGCATGGCGCAGCACTACATCAGCGCCCAAACGGTCAATCGCATCCAGCGTCTTGCCGTGTTTCTTCACCGCGGTATTAACGGCGGTAATGTCAATCGGATCTTTGTAATTCATATTTGCAAAATTAAAGAAATTAGTATCTACGTGTCCTTATTCCTCATCCAGGAAGAAATTAACAGGGTCAACACGGCAGTCCTCGAAGTCATCTTTCTCGTCCTCTGTCTTCGCGCCTGTAGTCACTACAACGCCGGCTGGAATCTTGTCAAACTTTTCTTTTACTAGCTTCGCCTTGTCCTCAGCGGTCTCCTTAGCCTTCACCTCGTCGCTCAGAGAGTCCATGATGTTCACCACTTTCTGCAAGTTATCCTGTGCAGTCTTTTTCTCTCCCTTGATGGCTTCCATATCGTCTGCGTTCTTCTTCAACGCATTCTCTATAGCCTCCATCTGTTCCTGTGTCAGCACGACCTTGTCGTCTTTCACCTCTACGCCCTCCACATTGAGCAGTGCGTTAACATTTGTCCACTTCTTATTCATAATCAAACAATTATTGGTTGTATCTTCTTCATTTATGGCAGGTGCAGGTTCTACCTTTGCACTGCTCAAAAAACCTTTGATTCCCTCAACAATCTGCTGCACAAGACTCCGCTCCACCTCATAGCCGTCAGGCATAGGTATGGCACAGTTTGCGAAATCCTGCTCTCTCGCCGAGTTCACTTTCTCAGCCTTCTTGTCTCTCAGGATAACGTCTACTAGTCCTAGATCCAGGCACTCGTCAGCAGTCAACCACTCTGTTGTCTTCATCTTTTGCAGCCACCCTGCAGCGTCCAGCTTCCCATTGCTGCGACTCGCATACTTCGCGGCTATCATCATATCAAGCTTATCCAGAGCGTTAGCATCTGCCGCAACCTCTGCGCCTAGTCTCTTCATGCCATCCGCGTCAAGCTGCTCCCAGAAGAACTTCTCCTGACTGCTAGGATGGACAAACAACATGCAGTCACTATACATCTCTATCTTCTTTGCCCCGAAGGTCAGCCATGTGGCTGCCGAGGCGTTCAGTGAGGTGTGCACTATTGTCACCTGACCATGCTCCGCCATGGCGTGAGACATGTCAACAGCCACCGCAATACTGCCGCCGTAAGAGTTCAGACGTACTCTCACGTCCTTGCCTTTATTCTCCTCGAGAAAGTTTCTTAGGCGCCAGCCCTGCCAGCTGTCAATTACTCCATTTATCTTTAACTCCTTCATAATTCACTTATTATTCCACAGCGACACCGCCGCCGTTCTTGTTACAAAATTAAATCATTTTCTAACGCTATCCTCAGAACCGCCAGCGCCATTCACCGCAAAAAAAAGCGCAAAAAATGCTCTTTTTATTGCAGGCAAAGGCTCTGTTAAATATCCTCCAGCCTCTCCAGCCTAATCACAAGGCTCGGTGCTGGAGCGGCGCATTCAAATGTAAAGCTGCGACCATTAAGCCCCGCAGCACCTTCACCGCTAGTGCTTTGAGAACTAAACTTCATAGGCACATCTGGCTGACCGCTCAACCTTACACAGCCGTTTGAGGTTTTAGTCAAGACTAACCAGCGGCCGCGCATCAATCGCTCCATCAGCGACGTATTCAATGTGTCAGCTGATGGAAGCACACCGCTCACCTTCTGTGTCCACAGCTCACCGCCTTCTGCCTGTTCCTGAGTTTCTTCCCATATCACCTTATTCTCACGCTCAGCAGGCATTACTATAATGTTCTCACGGTTCTTCACCTCTAAGAACTTGTACCCCGTGCCACGGTCGTGCCTTACTCTCAGATACGACTCCACTGGTATAGCCATCAGCTCTACCACTCCACCAAGATTCTCGTCTCCACTTTTCACTAACCTCTCCATACTCATTTATTTATTATGTTTTCAGTAGGCAAAGGCTCTGTCTTTGCAGCTCATTTCTGCCTTGTCCGCACTTCGCCAAATTCGCCCACGCTATTTATTTTTTTTTAACAGTTTTCACCCTTATTCTTCTTCTCTAATCATTCCAGCCGCCTTCAGCATTTTCCAGCACCTCTTTTCCATCCTCCTTATAAGCGCACGGTAAACATCACCATTATCCATCTCGCAGTGTCGTCGGATTTCCTTGGCCATGCTGTCAGTGCTCCAGTCGTCTTCGTCAATTCCGGTGCAGCTCCTGAACCTTTCTATGCACTTCTCCACCGACACACCTACACAGCTCAGCATCATATAATACGTCCGCAGTATGTGCTTCACGCGTTCCTCCATCTGGCGGTTCACCTCCGTCAGTTCTGTCGAGGTCAACAGATAGCCGTGTCTTTTTACATGCTCCGCCTTCAGTTCTACGGCAACCATCTCCGTATACCGACTGCTCACTTGCTCGCTGTCTCGCCTCTGACTGCCACGCTTCAGATGTGCCAGGAACATCCTGTGCAGTGTCTTGTCGCCACTCAGGTCAACCATATCAGATATAAGACTGTCAGGTTTGCCGAAATTCTCCAGCAAATACTTCTTCACATAGGCCTTGCATGGCATCCATACAACACAGGGGTCGTCTACGAAATTTTTTGACATTTTTCACTATCCTCCCTTAATTATATTAGTAATAAAAATTAATTAACACCCTCAGGATATCCTTTTTCCCGTTCCAACCGTCCAACCGTCCAACGCTCCACCCAACACACACAGCGTCAACGACTTAGATTAAAACAAACAAAATAAACCAAATTCCAACCGTCCAACAGAGCAGAATTTTACCGTAAGCGTCGGCTACGCCGCGGCCGCAAATCCCTTCCTATTTCCAACGTCTTTCCAACGCAGTTACAAAATTACGAAATTTCCAACAGAATACCAATTATGTTATATTTATTTATATATCAATATATTACCTTATATTACATAAATTGAAACTTTAAATTTACGTTGGACGGTTGGACGGTTGGACGCATTTTTTTTGCTTTTGAAATTTCAATTTTCGATTTAATTTCAGTCTTTTAATTTCGGGGTGTTCGGGGTGTTCGGGATAAAAACAAAGGGCAACCATCTCACGATGGCCACCCTTCAAAATCAGAAAAAAATTTACAATCTTCTTACCTTGTTATTCCTAATTACCTTATGTGTTGAATCAATAATGATTATTCTCTATCCTTCTGAATTTCTCTTCCCATACTTCATGGCCATTATGATAGCCTATTACATGAAGCACTATTGTACAGTCTGCATATCGCTCTTGTCTTGTTCTTCCAATGGGTAATAATTTCCTTGTTTCCATATTCAAACGGCCTCCTCTTCATCTTTATTCTCGTATCTCTTAACAGCAAACCCGTCTCTCGCCAGGTTTCTCTCAAATCTCTCGCCCCTCTTAGTGTCTTCGTCCCACCATATCACATATCTATTCTCAATATCTCGCCTTTCCGGCAATAGATACCCTCTTTTAAAAGCCTGGTGCCTGTGGTCCCTCTGTGAAGCTGTGTAACTGTTCATTACCACATGCCAATGCGTCTCACGAGTCAGTCCCATCATTTGTCTTCTCACTTCTTTTTTGTATAGGTCCTTAAGCAAAGTGGAGTGCCGGGTTCCCTTCCGCTTATATGCCTCAGGGTTCTCATCCTTTAGCTGTGCCCAATAACGTGCTGTTGCCTCCCCGCGAATCTTAAATGCGCCCTCAGCACTCTTCCTGAGGTTCAACTTCTCAGCAATCAACCACAGAGATTTCTTGCTTATCCCTAATGCCTGACACAGCTCCCTGTTAACCATCACAGGATAGTACCGCTCCAACCACGCCCGCTGCTCATCATTAAGCACCCATCTGCGTCCATCTTTTTTCAATATACCCGGAAACTTCTCCATATCTTTTCTCCGTTTGCGGCGGTTCTGCCGTCGCCCTAAAAAGGTTTGCCATCACTCCAGTCTTCTTCCTGGTACTCTCTCTCAAAATCCACGCCTAAGAACTTAACAAGCTCATCGTAGTCCAGGACCACAGCGCTTGTGTTCTTCTTCATCTTCTCCATCACAACCCTCATCTCCATATCCTGGCGCGCGATGACAGTTCCAAACTCGTTCGTCTCTGTCTCAGCCTGCCGTGGCACCTCCCTGCGCTCCATCCAGACAAAGTTGCAACCCTTCACCTGGCCGATATACGCAGGATGGCTCTTCAGGTTCACGCTAAGCGTCGTCATCGTCAGCGGCTTGTCGCCGTGCATTGCTGTCAGGTAATACTTATGTATGTTCGACAGATTCATATACACCACCTTCGTCTCAGCACTCGCCAACCTCACCATCTCACCGCCTGCCAGTGTCACCGTGCCAGGCTGCTCAATCTTAAAGTCGCGGTTAATCTTCAGGCTGCCTTTGTCGATAAGGTATTCCATGGTCTGGAAGAACACGGCCAGCTTATCTGTCTTGCTTATCATCTCCACCTGCCTCTTGACCTTGTCAACGGCTAGGCTGAAAAACTCATCGTATGTAAATGGCAGTTTCAAATGACTAGCATCCTGCTCCATCAGCTTCATTGTCGCCAGAAACATCGACACCGTATTGCACACACGGGTCACGTCGCCGCTTCTGCCGCCCATGCCGCCAACCTCAGATATCAGCGCCTTGGTGCAGGCGTTCCAGTAGCCTTCAAACTTCTGGATAAATAGCGGGCGAAGCTCAAGCACCTGAGTCAGCAGGTAGCTCAGCCCTTCCTTCTCGTAGCCCTTCAGTTCCTTGAACACTCTAGTCGCCTCCTCGTCTTCAATATACCTGTAGGCTGGAACCTCGCATAGCACTATTCTGTTAGCCAGTGCCGCATCGTCCTTCTGGGGCGATTCCTGACCCAGGAGGATGATGGGGGCGTTCACCTTGCTCGACTCCACATCGTTAGTCGTGGCGCTCTTCCTCTTCTGCTTGCCATCACCGTCATATACCGTGGCCTTCAGGCCCTGGAACTTCTCAAAGCTTATACTCTCGTCGTTGTACTCGTCAAAGATAAACGGCACATCTCTAAACCTCTCCAGCACACTGAAAAACGCAGCGTCCGAGATATTATCCAGCTTCGCCGCTGGGGCTTCTGGCTTCTCGTACAGCGAGCGTATCGATACGGCTATCTGACTCTTTCCTGAAGACGTCTGACCCACGAAAAACAGCGCCGTAAACGCTCTGCATATAGGATAGATTACCGACCTGTAGGCACACATTATCGAATATATCAGTGCCCACTTGCCGTTGTCATTTATCTTGTAAACCTTGTCAAACAGCTCTGCCCACTTCTCAAATGTTATCTGCCGGCTCTTGGCTACGTCGGTATACGTCAGCCAGCGGTCTTGTTCAAATCTGTCCTGCTCGTCGTCATCATCAGCGTATATCTCACTGTATACTGGTGAGTAGTACAATTCTCCGTCGTGCGCCACTAGCCCCAGATTGTCCATCTTCGTCACTTCCCATTGACCGCCGTCGCCTTTGTGGAATATAGCGTTGGTAAATGCGAAAAAACCCTTTTTCTGCTGTCCATATACATGTAGCTCCTTGCATCTCTTAAACTGGTGACTCATGTAGGTCACTATCTTGTCAAAGTGCTTCACATTGCCATTCTCGAAGTTATAAGCTCCAGCGTTCAGCAGCTGGGTCTTAAAGGCGGCCATATTGGCAAGCACGCTCGATTTCCATGCTACGTACTTCGGCTTCCTTATGTCGCTGCTCATGCTTGTCAGCTTCATTATGCGCTTATTCAGCTCAGGATCTTCGTCATAAATATGCAGGAGCGGCTCCATGTAGAAGTCGCAGACGCGGCCATATCCGCCATTCTCATTCTTAAACATGTAACACACTGGTTCGCCCTTGCTCTTGCTTAGCAGTGGGTAGAACCCGAACCTTGAGTTCATCCTGCTGTATTCTTCGTTGTTCTCAACATAGTCGGGCAGTGTCTGGCCGTCCACGTCCTCCACGTCGTCCAGCTGCTCGCGCTCATGCTGCACCCTGTTCTGCGCCCTCTTCCTCGACAGGAAGGGTTTGACGATATCCCTCAGTGCCTTCTCCGATGGCAGCTTCAAAGCCGCAGCCCATTCCTTCATGCAGCGCGTCCTGGTTATCTCTGGGGCTTCGGCCATCATCTCGGCCACTCTCTCCAGATACATATCCGTCACATCGGCCGTTGGGTGTTCCTTGCGAATCAGATTCCCATACAGCCACACATACCAAGTAATGAAGCCCATCTCTCCACCACCGCCTCTGTAATCAGTAACATCGCCACCACTTTCTACGTATGCGTCGGCTCCGCCGTCGCCACAGCAATCAGCCACAACCGTCACACTGAACCCAGCCTTATACAGCGACTTCAGTGTCTCGACCTCAATATTCTCGCCCTTCTCACCTACAGTGCTATCTGGCTCGAGCCATTCCACCGCGTTGTCTATCTTCCGCAGCTCCTGAACCTCTGTGTCCATGGGCGCACGTCTCACATATACCACAGGCTCCACTCCCATGCCTTGCGAAAATTCCTCCCACGAGCTGGTCAGCCTCACTGTCATCTCATCCCTGTCATATATCTCAGCCAGCTCATCAAGTCCAGCAAAGGCCTTATCCGTTGGCAAAGACTCTGCACTGGTTTCCTGCACGCTCTTCTTCACCTGTCTCGGTACGGCACCTGCCATATCCTTCTCGCCTGCCAGTTCGCACAGCTCACGCCAATAGGCTTTCCTCAGTCCCTCGCTCTGCACATGCCCTATCAAGTCCCTCACGCGACTAATGGCAGCCTCTCGCTCTATCGCATCCTGTGCCACTGCTACCATCTTTTTATATAGGTAGTGGGCAAGGCTCTTCTCGTTGTTCTTCACCCACATCGGCAGGCCTGCGCCCTTCTGGCGCGCCAGGTCGTCGGGGTCCATACCCTCAGGCAGCATCACACACCTCACGCCCATGCCGGCGTCAAGCCATTTCGGCATATTGTCTATAGTTGCATGGATGCCGGCGGTGTCATCATCATAGGCCAGCGTCACCTCTCCGCACAGCTGCCGCACTTGTTTCACTTGCTCATTGCTCAGGGCGCTGCCGCTTTTGGCGATGACGTTTTTCAATCCATGCTGATGCCAGCTAAGTACGTCAAACTGACCCTCAACCACGTATACCCTTCCTGTGCGTGCCATCTCACTCTTCGCCTGGTGAAGCCCATACCACACGTTGCCCTTCTTGAATAGCATCGTCTCTCCTGTGTTCTGGTACTTCATTTTCACATCTTTCGTCGCCTCCGACGGAATCAGCCTGCCAGTAAAGCCAATTATCTGCCCGCTCCTGCTATAATATGGCAGCATGATTCTGTTCCTGAAGAAGTCGCTCGTGCTCCTGTAGGCTTCCGAATAGGCCAACAAACCAGCTTTATAAAGAGTGTCATCACTGTAGTTCACTTTCAGCGCATCATACAGCTCATGCCAGGTCTCGCCACTCATGCCTACGCCATACGCCTCCAGTGTGTCCAAATCAACCCCCCTCTTCTTCAGATACTCCGCCCCAGCGCCATGCTTGTATACGGCGGCAACGCCGCTGTTGTCAATCAGCCTATCCTGATACCACTTCTGTGCAGCTCGTAGCGCATTCATCACGCTTTCACGCTCCAGCTCGCGATGCCGCTCTTCAGCGGTCATCTCTGGTTCTGCTATTTCCACGTTATAGCGCTTAGCCAACTGCCGCGCAGCCTCGTGCCATGGTATATGCTCCACTTCCTGGACAAACGTTATCACGTCGCCGCCCTTTCCGCAGCCAAAGCACTTGAATA